>OJIK01000466.1_pt1 | contig 12338 bp, 9 predicted proteins | sample 1595571 | NCBI WGS metagenome assembly OJIK01 (sample SAMN05416791, study PRJEB24817) | seawater metagenome | isolation source: Sea water | place: Canada:Atlantic | collected 2013-11 | reverse complement strand
GTCAGATGTGTATAAGAGACAGCCTCATAATCGGTGGCGGCATCAATGGAGCCGGCATCGCCGCCGATGCTGCGGGTCGCGGTTTGGATGTGGTCCTCTGCGAAAAGGCTGATCTTGCCTCGGGAACTTCTTCTTGGAGTACTAAGCTCATCCACGGCGGCTTGCGCTATCTCGAATTTTACGAATTTGGCCTGGTACGTAAGTCATTGCAAGAACGTGAAGTGCTTACTGCCGCAGCCGCACATATTATTAAGCCGCTTGCCTTTCACATTCCTCAGTTGCCACATTCGCGAAGCTCATGGCTTATTCGAATCGGATTGTTCTTGTATGACTATTTGGCGCAGCGTAAGCGTTTTGAGGGTTCGCGCTCCATCAAGATAGATCCCGAAGGCCCGCTCAATTCGGTAATTACCCGGGGCTTCGAATATTGGGACGCACAGGTGGATGACTCGCGCTTAGTCGTGTTGAATGCGCGTCAGGCGAAACAACGCGGCGCACAGATACTTACGCGCACAGAGTGCACGAGTATGAGGTCTTTAGATAATGGTTGGCGCGTCACTCTTCACGATCATGCGAGTAATACGGACACTGAAATCGACTGCAAAGCCATCGTGAATGCAACTGGGCCTTGGGTCGCGGCGTTATCAGAGCAACTCAGTAAAGAGGAGGCGGAGCATGAAATCCGCCTTGTTAAAGGCAGCCATATCGTCGTGCCGCGTATGCACTCTGGCTCACAGGCCTTTATGTTGCAGCATCACGACGGCAGAGTAATTTTTGTAATCCCGTGGTTGCAAGACTACACCTTGATAGGAACGACTGAAGCGGAGCACAAGGGAAATCTGGAGCGTGTAGAAATCTCTAAAGAAGAGATAAGTTATCTACTCTCGATAGTGAATCTATACTTCAAGAAATCGATATTACATTCGGATGTGGTATACAGCTTTGCAGGTGTGAGACCACTCATAGATGACGAAGAAGTAAACGCGAGCAAGGTATCACGAGACTACAACTTGGAGTTGGAGTCTGATCCGCATCCAATACTCTCAGTCTATGGTGGCAAAGTGACCACCTATAGAGTCCTAGCCGAAGATGTATTAAGTAGGCTTAAGTATGTATTGCCCGCTATGGGGCCGGCGTGGACCAAGGATGCAACGCTACCCGGAGGCGACTTCGATCTCCCAGAACATCTATTTCAAAAAATGGTCTCGAAAAATGCATGGTTGGGTCCGGATCTTATCAACCGTTGGCTGAACAGCTACGGCACTCTCAGCTCCGATGTTTTGGGTGATGCTTCAGGTATAGGCGATCTTGGTGTGAAGTTTGGCCATAATCTTTACCAAAGAGAAGTAGACTATCTCTGCACAGAAGAATGGGCGAAATCGGCAGACGATATTCTCTGGCGACGCAGCAAGCTAGGCCTGAAATTTTCGCGTGCCGAACGTGATTCGCTCGCTAACTACATAGACCAGTCTTTTCCTGCAAACTAGGAAATGGAAACACTGAATGCTTGAACTGAGAAATATTACGCGCCACCAGGGGGAGGATGTTCTCCTCGATGATATTTCCCTCTCCATGCAGCGCGGCGATTTGAATATTCTTCTCGGCCCCACGCTATCAGGCAAGACTTCCCTAATGCGCATCATGGCCGGCCTCGATAAACCCGATAGTGGTGAGCTGCTCTTCGATGGTGTATCGGTATTGGGCATGGCTGTGCAGAAACGCAACGTGGCAATGGTGTATCAACAATTCATCAACTACCCCTCGCTAACGGTGTTCGAGAATATTGCCTCACCGCTTCGGGTAGCTCGAGTTGAAAAGAGTCAGATAAATAGGCAAGTTGCTGAAGTAGCCGAGTTGCTGCAAATAACCCAGGTGCTCGACCGCACCCCCGATACTCTTTCCGGCGGACAACAGCAGAGAGTCGCGTTAGCGCGGGCACTCGTTAAGAAGGCCGACTTAGTGTTGTTAGATGAGCCGTTGGCAAATCTCGATTACAAGCTGCGCGAAGAGCTGCGTGCTGAACTGCCGGCCTTATTCGCGGCCATGGGTGCAGTCTTGGTCTACGCGACCACTGAGCCTACTGAGGCCCTCGTACTCGGCGGCAATACGGTATGTCTACATGAGGGCAGAGTCGAGCAGTTCGGTCCGACCTTGGATCTGTATCGAGCGCCAGCCAGTCTGCGCTGCGCCAAGATTTTTTCAGATCCACCGCTGAATAGCGCGAAGGTGGAATGTGTTGCAGGACAGTTGGCGTTCGCGAATAGTCAGCAAAAACTCGGAATCAACATCAAGCAAATACCGGACGGAAGCTACACCTTGGCGGTGCGACCTCATCATCTTAGTCGTGAAAGAGAGGCCATCGATGACATAGAGGTTAAAGGCAGTGTGTCAGTCACAGAATTGACTGGCTCTGAGACGTTCGTGCATTTTTCTATGGAAGACAATCCCTGGGTCGCGCTTCTCCACGACGTGCAGGATTTTGCTGTAGCGAGTTCGGTAGAGTTTTATTTAAAACCACAGGATCTATTCTTGTTCGACTGCGACGACACGCTTGTTGAATGGCAGCCGACAATAAAAAGTTAGGCACGAAATGGCATCTATACAACTACAATCATTGGCACATCGGTATCCCTCGGCTCCCGACTACGCGCTCAATAGCATGCAACAGAGCTGGAGTGACGGCGGTGCCTACGCCTTGCTCGGTCCATCCGGTTGCGGCAAGACAACGCTACTAAATATCATCTCGGGCTTGCTCAGGCCTTCTGAGGGACGGGTACTCTTCGACGACATCGATGTGACAGACCTGACAACGGAACAACGCAATATCGCGCAGGTATTTCAATTTCCCGTTGTCTACGACACGATGACTGTTGCAGATAATCTGGCATTTCCTTTGCGCAACAGGGGCATCGCCAAAAATGAGATTGAGAAACGAGTAGCAGACACTCTGCAGATGCTCGACTTGCAGGATCGAGCGAATGATCGAGCGCGCTCGCTGACCGCAGATGATAAGCAGAAGATTTCTCTAGGCCGAGGGTTGGTTAGAACCGACGTGCAGGCGATTCTCTTCGACGAGCCGTTGACTGTTATCGATCCGCACCTGAAATGGCAATTACGTACCGAGTTAAAGAAGATCCACCAGCGCTTTCAACATACGATGATCTATGTGACTCACGATCAGACCGAGGCGCTTACATTCGCGGATCAGGTGATTGTTATGTACGAGGGGGCAGTCGTGCAGATAGGGACACCTCAGCAACTGTTTGAGACACCGGAACACACCTTCGTTGGTAAGTTCATCGGCTCGCCAGGTATGAATGTGCTGCCCTGCGAGGTCGATGGAAGCGAAGCGCTATTCGCAGGGAAGAGAATCTCTTTGAGCAAACCTATAGACAACCCTACCGCCCGCTTCGAGTTAGGTATTCGGCCCGAGCACATTAGATTATCTCCAAGCGATGGCATGCCGCTCACTGTAACTGCGCTAGAAGACGTGGGTAGATATGTCATTGTACGCGGAGAGATAGCAGGGGTTCAGCTAAGCGCTTTGGTTAAGGACGGCGTCGCGATTCCTGAGAACCCCTGCGTTTCCTTCGATTCGGCGCGCATTAATCTCTATGCAGACGACTATAGAGTCGCCAGTGGCAGGGGAGACTAAGCAATATGAGTATCCAGAAGGTTCAGAACAACAAAGCCTGGTTTATGGTAATGCCAGTGCTGATCTTAGTGGCCATCAGCGCGATTATCCCGCTCATGACCGTAGTTAACTATTCCGTGCAGGATACGTTTGGTAACAATGAATTTTTCTGGGTCGGCACGGAATGGTTTCAAGAGATACTCTCCTCCGAGCGATTTCATAACGCATTATTAAGAACGCTATTGTTTTCAGGATTGATCTTAGCCATTGAAATTCCTCTGGGCATATTGATTGCATTGGCGATGCCGAAACGTGGTTGGGGTGTATCGGTATGCCTCGTACTAATGGCCCTGCCGCTACTGATCCCCTGGAACGTGGTCGGTACCATATGGCAGGTGTTTGGAAGGGTAGATATTGGACTGCTGGGCCACGGGCTCGCCAGTCTCGGCATCGATTACAACTACACGCAAAATAACTTGGACGCCTGGCTGACGCTGATACTCATGGATGTTTGGCATTGGACCTCTTTGGTCGTGCTGCTGTGCTATTCAGGGCTCGTATCCATACCCGAAGTTTACTATCAGGCGGCGCGTATCGATGGCGCCTCACGCTGGGCAGTATTTCGCTTCATACAGCTGCCAAAAATAAAACGCGTGTTGTTGATCGCGATTCTGCTGCGCTTCATGGATTCCTTCATGATCTACACTGAGCCGTTTGTGGTGACGGGAGGAGGGCCGGGTAATATCACAACCTTCCTCTCTATCGACCTGGTGCAGATGGCGGTGGGTCAATTCGACCTTGGTCCTGCTGCGGCCATGTCGCTTATCTATTTCCTCATAATCCTTTTGGTTTGCTGGATTTTCTACACGGTGATGACGAGTTACGACAATGACGAGCAGACCAATGGTGGGGGGGCACAATAATGGCGATCTCGGCGAATAGCATGCTCAAGGTTAAGCGTACTGGCATTACCGCCTACATAGTCTTCTTGATGTTGCCTCTGTACTGGCTGCTGAACATGAGCTTCAAGACCAATCAGGAGATCCTGTCTACGTTTACGCTATGGCCGCAAGACTTCACGCTGGACAACTACATCACCATTTTTACCGATCCGTCTTGGTACAACGGTTACATCAATTCACTTACCTACGTTGTGATGAATATGGTTATCGCCATCAGCGTCGCACTACCAGCTGCTTATGCCTTCTCGCGCTATAAATTCCTGGGAGACAAGCATCTCTTCTTCTGGCTGCTCACCAATCGCATGGCGCCTCCTGCGGTATTCGTTCTGCCATTTTTTCAGTTGTATTCGGCCTTCGGTTTGATCGATACGCATATCGCCGTGGCGCTCGCTCACTGTCTGTTCAATGTTCCGTTGGCGGTTTGGATCCTTGAAGGATTCATGTCCGGCGTACCGAAAGAGATTGATGAGACTGCCTATATCGACGGCTACTCGTTCCCGCGTTTCTTCGTAAAGATATTTACTCCACTTATCGGTTCAGGAATCGGTGTCGCCGCGTTCTTTTGTTTCATGTTTTCCTGGGTCGAACTTCTCATCGCCCGCACTCTAACCGTTACGGATGCTAAACCTATCAGTGCTGTTATGACTCGCACCGTTTCTGCCTCCGGACTGGACTGGGGGGTACTCGCTGCTGCGGGAATTCTCACAATTATTCCTGGTGCTTTGGTTATCTACTTTGTTCGAAATCATATTGCTAAGGGTTTTGCGCTAGGGCGGGTGTAGTCCTGATTCGATTTAACTTTTCCGCTTGCGCTACAGAGCTGCCCCTGCACCAGTAAGAAGCAACTATTGAAGCCTCCCAATGACTAATGCGATCCGACGAATATTGGTATAGTCTTGGTCTAATCACGAATAACAATAATTTCTACCCCAGTACCTTGGAGCCCGAATTCCTATGAAGCCAATCCGCCTATATTCCCTAGTCCTGTTCATCGCTGTGAGTATCCTTAGTGTCGAGCTAACAGCGCAGGCTCGTTTCTATCCCGCCGCGCGTAGCGGTGGAAACTACATGCATAATTTCTATTTTCCACCTTCGCCTAGCGCCACACCGTGGGCGCCTGAATGGTCGCCCGATGGTGAGTGGATAGCAGTAGCGATGCAGGGAAGTATCTGGAAGGTTGACCCGGATACAGGTGGAGCCTATGAGCTCACCTATAACGATGCTTATCACTCTTCGCCGGATTGGTCCCCCGACGGAAAATGGATAATCTATACGGCTGACTATGAGCATCAACGTATTCAGCTCGAAATTCTAAATACCGAGACTGGCGAGTCTCAATCGCTAACCGACGACCAGGCTATCTATACAGACCCAGTCTTTTCACCCGACGGTAGTAAAGTTGCCTATGTCTCTACCAACCCCAGTGGCTACTTCAATGTATATGTTAGAGCAATTTCGGACGGGCAATGGGCAGGCGAGCCGATAGCTATTAGCCGTGACAACGAATACGGTAGTAATCGACTCTACTTCGGTAGCGGCGACATGCACATCACGCCAGCATGGTTACCCGATGGCAATGAATTGCTGATCGTATCGAATAGGAATGTGCCGCTAGGCTCGGGTAATGTACTACGTGTGCCAGCCGTAGAAGATGGCATCTTGCAGGCCACTACGGTTCTTGCCGAACAGACTCTGTATCGTACGCGGCCGGATGTGTCGATCGATGGGCGCCGTTTCGTCTATACCTCTACCAGCGGCTCTGCCGATCAATTCAATAACCTTTATGTGCAGCCCACCCAGGGCGGCGAGCCCTACAAGATGACTTTCTTCCAGCACGATGCCTTTCATCCACGTTGGTCGCCAGATGGCGAATGGATTGCTTTTATTTCTAACGAGGGCGGACTTCCTCAGCTACAGCTACTAGAGACATATGGCGGAAAACTAATTCGCGTTGCAATGAGTGAATTGCATTTCAAACGTCCTATGGGATATTTAAAAGTACGAGTCGTGGATAGCAGCGGTGGCGCCACGCACAATCGGGTGCACCTAGAGGCGTCTGATGGAAAGTTCTACACACCTAACGATGCGTATGCTCGTGCCGGCACGCGAGGTGATCAGATATTTCACAACGCCGGCGAGTTTGAGTTGACTCTTCCCGTCGGTGAAGCTTCGCTAAATTTTGTAAAAGGCTTCGAGTATTTTCCACAAAGCATTCAGGTGGAAGTCGCAGAGGGAGAAGTCGCTCAGCTAACTATTCAGTTGGAACAGATGACCGACATGGGAGCGAAAGGTTGGTACAGCGCCTCAACCCACGTGCATGCGAACTACGGTGGCAATCTGCACAACACCCTTGAGAACTTGATGATGATGTCGCGCTCCGAGGATCAGGACTTGGTGCTAGAGCAGGTGGCGAATAAAGACAATCGCATCCTCGACTATCAGTTCTTTGTGCCAGGCGGTGGGCAGCATCCTATCTCAGAAAAAGATCAGATCGTTGTAGTGGGTCAGGAGTACAGGCCGCCATTCTACGGCCACGTCTTTATGTTTGGCATGCGCGAGCATCTAATCTCGCCATTTGTCACCGGCTACGAGGGTACTGCTGTTGAGAGCCTGTATCCGAGTAACACCGATATGTTCCTCAAGGCGAAGGCGCAAGGCGCGATAACCGGCTATGTGCATCCCTATCTAGGCGAGGAAGACCCTCTAGAGGGTAATCTAGGCGGCGGCAAGGGATTCATGGTGGATGCGGCCTTGGGCACGGCAGATGCATTGGAATGGTCGGACTCTGCGACGTCGGGCTTCTATCCGCTGTATGCGGTTTGGAATAACGGTCTGCGAGTAACGGCAACCGGTGGTGAAGACTCGATATCCTCGCTACATCGTAGCAAGCTGATTGGCTCTTATCGCACCTATGTCTATACCGGAAACCTCGGCCTGGATATGGATGCCTGGTTTAACGGCTTAAAGCGGGGCCGTGCCTTCGTTAGCTCTGGCCCGCTGCTGGAGATGCAGGTTGGTAACTCATTGCCGGGCGACACAATTCAACTACCCGATAGCGGTGGTGAGGTAACAATCTCTGGGCGTCTGCGTTCTATCACTGAGCTTGAAGAGGTGGCGCTCGTCTGCAATGGCAAGCTCGTTGAGACTTTTCCACTACGTGGAAACAAAAATAGCCTGGATATAGCCTTCGAGCACTCAATTGACCGCAGCGGCTGGTGTCACTTGCGCACAGAAGGGGAAAGAGATCAGCGTTTTCCTTTCGATGTCGGTTATGTGCAGGCATTCACTAATCCAATTTGGTTTCAGGTAGGCGATCAGCCGATCCGGAACCCGCAATCGGTTGACTATGCGATCCGCTGGATCGATAAACTGCAAGCACTAGCTGACGCATGGCCAGGCTGGCGTTCGGAGACTGAGAAGGCTCACGTCTTCGGGCAGTTCGAGGAGGCGCGTCAGGTCTATAGAAGCAAGCTCAACTAGCAGCTGATCGGCCGGGCTGAGAGTCATTGGGGCGGCATATAAACAATTGGGGTAAGGGTGAAATTTTGCTAAGCTCAAGCCTCTCGAAATACCCATGAAAACGCAGTTAAGAAGGTATCAATGGACCTAAGTTGGATGGCTTGGACACAGCCCATCGCGATATTCTTCGCGGTAATCGCCTCGCTGCTCCTGACTATGTCGATCTGGGAATATTTTAGTCCAGGTGGTGGTCCGCGTCTCGGTATTCTTCGCTTCGAAACCACCCGCGGAGACAGGTTATTCGTCTCTCTGCTCGGCAGTGCGTTTATCTGCATGGCTTGGTTGACCCTAGTGGGTCTGAGCCTGTGGTGGGGTCTTGCTGCATGTGTGGTCTATGCCTTGTTGGTTTTTCGTTTCGTTTAGAGAATAGATTTTGCAGTGCGCCGCGCAGTGAGCCGTGGTTGAAATTAATTAGAAGGGGTTTTGCATGATTGTTCGTCAATTAAGATTTCCAAAAACACTGCTGAGCTGTGCGGTACTTCTATCAACGATAGCGACAAGCTCTGCCGATGTTGAAGATGCCGAAAGGTGGCTTCCTGAGTTTCAGCCATCAACTCTCGACCCTGAACAACAACTTGCAGAGATGCAGTGGTTTATCGACGCAGCACGGCCTTTCGCGGGAATGGAAATCAAAGTGGTTTCAGAGACCATTACAACCCATGAGTATGAGGCGCAGGTTTTAGCAAAGGCGTTCACCGAGATCACAGGCATTCAGGTAACGCACGATCTGATAGGCGAGGGCGACGTAGTAGAAAAGCTGCAGACGCAGATGCAATCGGGTGAAAATATCTACGATGCCTACGTGAATGACTCCGACTTAATCGGCACGCACTTTCGTTACCAACAGGTCCGTAATCTGAGCGACTGGATGGCGAGTGAAGCAAGCGCTGTCACGTCGCCTACATTGGATTTGGAAGATTTTATCGGCATCTCCTTTACCACCGGCCCAGATGGAAAGATCTATCAATTGCCGGATCAGCAATTCGCCAATCTCTACTGGTTTCGGTACGACTGGTTCACTGATCCCGATCTTAAGCAACAGTTCAGTGATAAGTACGGCTATGAATTAGGTGTGCCAGTGAACTGGTCTGCTTATGAGGACATCGCAGAATTTTTTAGTAACGATGTCGGTGAGATCGATGGACAAACAGTCTATGGGCACATGGACTACGGTAAGAAAGACCCATCTCTAGGCTGGCGCTTCACCGATGCCTGGTTGTCGATGGCTGGTGCCGGAGACAAAGGTATTCCTAACGGTCTTCCTGTGGATGAATGGGGCCTTAGAGTTGATGGCTGTCGTCCCGTAGGTTCGACTGTTGAGCGCGGCGGAGCGACTGATGGGCCAGCTGCAGTATATTCGGTTACTAAATATGTAGATTGGCTACAGCGCTATGCACCACCTGAGGCTGCGGGCATGGTATTCAGCGAGGCGGGCCCAGTTCCTGCGCAGGGCAATATCGCACAGCAAATTTTTTGGTATACAACGTTTACTGCGGACATGGTTCTGCCAGGCCTGCCGGTAATGAATGACGACGGTACGCCAAAGTGGCGTATGGCGCCTTCGCCCCACGGAGCGTATTGGGAAGAGGGACAGAAGCTAGGCTATCAAGATACAGGTGCCTGGACGTTGATGAAGTCGACGCCGGTGGATAGAGCGAAGGCTGCATGGCTGTATGCCCAGTTCGTCACTTCGAAGACTGTCTCTTTAAAAAAGAGCCATGTAGGTCTCACCATCATTCGTGATTCCGATATAAGGCATGAGAGTTTCAGTGAGCGTTCGGTGGAGCTCGGTGGCTTGGTAGAATTCTATCGTTCACCTGCCCGTGTGCAGTGGACGCCTACCGGTACTAACGTGCCGGACTATCCACGATTGGCGCAGCTTTGGTGGCAGAACATCGGTGATGCTTCCTCTGGCGCCAAGACGCCACAAGAAGCGCTGACGGCGCTGGCCGTGGCTCAAGAACGGTTGATGCAGAGGTTAGAGAGAGCTGATGTATTGGGTGAGTGTGGGCCCCGACTGAATGAGCCGCAAAGCCGAGAGTATTGGCTGAGCCAACCCGGCGCACCTAAGCCAAAGCTAGCTAACGAAAAGCCGCAAGGCATCACCATTGACTATGATGAACTAGTTAGTTCTTGGCAATAAGCTTTTCTTTGCAATGTAAGTAGTCGGAGCATGCTATGAACCGAAAAATTTGGAACATTACTGGGTTTGCAACGGCGTTGCTTCTAGTTACTAGCCAGTCAGTTGCACAAGTGCCGAATGCTACAATTACCGGCCCGATCCTAGCGGACAAAGCAGGCAGCGGAACTCTCAATACTATCTACAGTGCGAGCGCGATTGAACTAGAGTCTGCAGGTTATGTAGAGGAAGAGTATTTTATTGAGGGCAGGGCGAATCGCTACAGCGATTCGGAGTTAGAGAATGCCACAATTGTTGACAGCGACCATCGCTACAAGACGCGTCTCATAGTGCGCCGCCCCGAAGCCTCTGCATTCAATGGCATCGTCATCGTCGAATGGATCAACGTAACCGGTGGTCCGGATAAAGATATCGATTGGTGGCAGTCAGGTAGTCATTTCATTCGTAATGGCTATGCCTACGCTGTGGTTTCGGCTCAACAGATGGGCATCGATACTATGAAGCAGTGGAGCGACGGACGCTACGGGTCGCTAGATGTGACTCACGATGGCATGGCGACTCGCGACGAGCTTTCTTACGATATTTTTTCCGCCGTTGGAAAAGCTATACATAGAGTCGGCGAGTCTTCAGCTAACGGCGAAGTGGATATTCTAGATGGCCTCAAGGCCGAGCAGATCATCGCCACCGGTCATTCGCAGTCGGCAAGTCGCCTCGCAACCTACCTCAACAACGTTCATCCACTGGAGCCAGTCTACGACGGAGTCATGGTGCATGGCGGCGGTGGTAGGATTAGAGACGATCAACCTGTAAAGATTTTCAAGATCATGGCAGAGACGGATATGCCGCGCCGTGCGGCCTCACCACAGCCGGATACCGACACGTTTCGTCAATGGGAAGTAGCAGGTAGTTCTCATGTAGACATACCCTTTGAAATTGAATACGGCAAAGTTAGAAACTTACGTGAGAGCCTGTCACTAGAAAATGTACAGCCACGCGATCAAGGCTGCGACTTGCCAACCTATAGCCGCGTACCCTTCCGTGATGTCATGAATGCCGCGTTCGAGCATTTGGTCGTATGGATACGCGATGACATAGCACCACCCACAGCCGAGCCGCTGCAACTGCGACGTATGATGCCTGAAGTGGAATTTGCCCGCGATGAATACGGTAATGTACTAGGGGGTATTCGTCTTGCGGAGCACGTTGTCGCTACGGCGAAGAATACGGGCATGAATAATGGCAGCAATCGCTTCTGCTTTCTCTATGGCTCGCACCAGCCCTTCGATCAAGCAACGCTCGATACGCTCTACCCTAACCATAGCTTCTATGTGGATGCGGTTAAGGAAGTAGCCGAGCAGAATGTTGCGGATGGTTATATCTTGCCACTAGCGGCTCAGCAGACGATTCGTGAAGCGCAAAACTCAGGCATAGGCCGCTAGTCATATAGGGTTGTAGAGCTATTTACATAGCTTGATGTGCTTATTTATTGATGTACCTTAAAGTCAGCGTCTATCGTTCTTAATCGTAAGTGTCGGGTTAATCACAGTTTTTTTCTATTCGCGAATTGATGGTGAACAATGAAATACCCCAATCTTTTTGAGCCATTGGATCTCGGTTTTACCAAGATACGCAACCGAGCCATCATGGGTTCGATGCATACCGGTCTAGAGGAAACTGAAAACGGTTTCGAACGCATGGCAGCGTATTATTCTGAGCGCGCAGCGGGCGGGGTTGGGATGATCATTACCGGTGGTATTGCACCGAATGAGGAGTCCGGGAGTGAGAATCATGCCAAACTGTCAACGGAAGTTGAAGCTGATCAGCATAAAATTGTCACCAGCGCCGTGCATCAAACAGCACCCGATGTAAAAATTTGCTTACAGATTCTCCATGCTGGGCCATTGGCCAGAACCACAGCGGCGGTAGCGCCGTCCGCTATAAAATCGCCTATTTCAAAGTTTATACCTAACGAGCTAGATACAGCAGGTGTTGAAAAACAAATCAATGACCATGTGAACTGTGCTGTGCTAGCACTGTCTCTTATACACATCTGACGCTGCCGACGAATAGAGAGGTGTAGATC
>OJIK01000461.1_pt1 | contig 12428 bp, 15 predicted proteins | sample 1595571 | NCBI WGS metagenome assembly OJIK01 (sample SAMN05416791, study PRJEB24817) | seawater metagenome | isolation source: Sea water | place: Canada:Atlantic | collected 2013-11 | reverse complement strand
AGATGTGTATAAGAGACAGGTTCAGTCCTATTTTCAAGAATGGTAGGTAAATAGAAAAATAGGCCGGTACGAATACCATGGCAAGTAGCAACATTACTATTCAGTGTTGGAAATGTGGCACCACCCTACGCAATTTGCTCCTGCCTTTCTCGCGATATGAAGAATGCAGCACCTGTAATGCCGATCTCCATGCCTGTATTTCCTGCAAGTACTACGCGCCTAATCTCGCAGATAGCTGCAGCGAAGATCGAGCGGAATCTGTGCAGGACAATGAAAAAGCCAACTTTTGCGACTTCTTCAAAGTGAGCCCCAAAGCCTGTGGAAAAAAAGACGAGGCGACTGCAACGGCTGCTAAAGCCAGCCTAGCAGAACTGTTTGGAGAAGAAACCGAACCAGTTGCCAAAGCCTAGACGTCCCCTACTGCGGAAGCGGACAAGGCACTTGCTGCATTGAAGAGCTTGTTTGGTGAGGAACAACAATAGTCGCGCTCAGGCCTGCCCCTCTCCTCTATACTGCAATATCCATCAAAATACTATTCCGGCCTAACCAGACTTCCAGCAAACGTCTACCAACTGCAGCCAGCCATCGACAGCGCTCTATTCATTCCTAGTTCATCTGGGGTGCGTAATATGGACTCTAGAACGAGGAGAAACGCTATGACAAATTTTACTAGAGCAACACCACTATTCTTAGCCACGACCCTAATCCTAGGGTCGAGTGCGGCGTATGCGGATCATGGCCCTCGCAACAATGATATAGAAGATTTACTGCTCAATGTCGCGTCTGCCTTTCTAGTAACCCAGACTACCCAGCACGCAACTCTCGTCAGAAACCAACGTTCTCGTCATGGTCATGGTCATGGTCATGGTCACGAGTATCGTCGCGATCGTGATAATCCGCGCGCGGTTTTAGCGGCAGAAACTCCAATCGCGATGGCTATTCCCAAGCGAGCTTCACTAGCGATCCTGTGAGAGGTGGCAATTCGCGCCGAACCCGAATCATCGAAAACCCCTATCCAAATAGACCGGTAACCGGCGTTAGCTTCACCGGCATAGATCACGATGCAACCTATATAAATGATGTTATAACTTATCCAAGAAAAAGACTCATCAGCTACACAGGTTATTCGCTTAGCCTGCACCACCCCAATCAATTCTTTAACACTAGAGGGTATGTTGATTACATCAGCGTCAAGGCGAAGCGAAAGGAATACTTTACCGTTACCTTTCACTACGAATAACTTGGGCTAAAGAATCCAAATATCACCTTCGGGCATGGATGTTCGGGTTATGGACTTGGGCTGAATAATTCTATGGCACCTCTGGCGTTCGGACTATTCCAAAGTCAAGACCGGAGCTACCATAGAATTGTCCAAAATTACCCTAGACAAGCGAACCACTGCTATACTGCTCTCGTCCAACCAGAATAGACAACAATGCGAACCACGATTTTTTCTACTCCGTTAATCACACCGCTGCTGCGCTTTCTAGCAATCTTGATCCTCAGACTTGTCGGCTGGACATCAAAGGGCAGCAAAGTATCTGTTCCAAAATACGTCCTTATTGGCGCGCCTCACACCAGTAATTGGGATTTCCCCTTAATGCTACTGGTTGTATTGGAATTACGATTACAGCTTTATTGGATGGGCAAACACACTCTCTTCCCCTTCCCATTTTCCGGTCTCATGAAATGGCTAGGAGGCATCCCGATCAATCGTACCAAGTCACACAACGTTGTGTTTGATATTGTCGCTCAATTTAAGAGCAACGATAACTTTGTAGTTCTAGTGCCACCTGAAGGCACGAGACGTAGAGTAAGCGAATGGAAGACTGGTTTTTACCATATAGCGAATAACGCTGAAGTGCCTATATTGATGGGCTACGTGAATGCAGGAAAAAAAGAAGCTGGTTTCGCAGACTTCTTCTACCCCACCGGGGAGTTAGAAACTGACATGAAAGAAATCCGCAGTTTCTATGCTGAAAAGAAAGGCTTAACTGCGGAGAATAGTTAAGACGATTCTGATTTCGCTGCCACACTGTTATTGATACCTTCAATGTCAGCAGCTGTATATTGCAGACACTTAAGCAGACTCTCGAAAACAAACTGCGCATACTCCTGCTTACCTATATCGCGCAATTTAAATTTCCATTGTTTCAAGTGCCATTGCTGTAGCTGGGCCGTTACCTGAGAAGCCAGTAATTTGGGTTGGTCACAAATGAATTGACCACTTACCACGCCTTCAAGTATCGCGTCCATCAACATGCCTTCAAAACGCAACTCAAGCTCGAGTGTTTGTTGCTGCTGCTCCCGCGGCAACCCCTTCAATTCCATAAAACAGAAGTAATACCAAGGGCTCATTTTCTCCATGGCGAATATTTCTCCATAGACGATTGCGCGCAGGCAATGGAGTGGCTCTAAATCATGAGCACTTAGTCCACCGACGATCTGCTCAATAGTATTTCTTAGCACACCCTCTATCACTGAAGCGAGATCGTTTTTGCTACCAATATAAGCGTATAGCCCGCCCATACTTATGCCCGTCTCTCGACTCAGATCCCTCAGACTCATCGCCTGAAAACCTTTAGTATTTGCTAGTGTAAAAGTTGCCGAAAATATTTTTTCTAGATTTCCAATGGCGATGTTTGGGTTCTTAATCTCCATTTTATGTTTGTGCATTTCGAAAACACTGCGCCAAAAAGTCTCTCCCTCTAAGGTCCAGGCTTCGTTAAAGGACTCCATGCTAATTTCGATTGGCCAAGCTGCCATTTCTTTTCACCCTTCTCTGACTTGTTTTAATCTTTAACCGTCAATCACTGTTATGCAATACAGGTGTGAGTTAACCACAAAAAATGCTTCTATTCGAATAACAGTGAAGCTTCTGAGAGGAACGCCTAAATAGCACCGCTAAATCTCGGCTTGTGGGCTTTACATCATCGCAGCAAGCGTTGCTTTTGCATCCGCACTTGCAACTCTAGATCCAATAGGAGGCAATTGCTGCTAAACCTGCGACCACACAAAGCCCTAGCGAGACGCGCCGCAGGTTCTCGTGCGAGATACGATGCATGGTACGCATTGCTAACCAGTATCCTGCCAGCGTGGCAGGCATCAACGGCAAGGAAATCATAATATGCTCCATACCAAAACGCCCGATACTGGACAGCATCCCCAGAGACATAAGACAGCTTACCACGAAGAATGCGGCCAGGTTCGCCCGAATAAAGTCGTTCTCTTGGTGTTGCATCACTAACGCCATAGGCGGCCCACCGATTGAGGTACTAGTACCCATGAATCCAGAAAGGAAACCTGCGCAGAAAAGCGACTTCCCATTCGCCTTAAAAACAATATTACTCATACTAAGGGCTACCGCAACGAGTACCGATAGACCCAACCACAGTGCCAGCGCTTGCTGATCGATCCACAGCAGCAAAAAGCCACCGGATATAGTCCCAGGGATTCGCCCTAGAATTGCAAACCTCAAACCGCGAAACGAAATTGAACGCCAGTGACTATAAGAATTTGCAACCGACAGCGTTAGCGCCGAGATAGTTATAGGAGCAGGAACATAGAGGGGATCTATTAAGAAAAGAATAGGAGCGGCGACGATAGCCAGGCCAAAACCGATTGAACTCTGAACAAACGAGCCAACGAATATGACGAACACTACTAATACGATTTCCATAAGCGTTTGTGAGCAGGCTCAGTGCGGCACTAAGCCGGTTGACAGTAAAACGTGGAATGAATTGGCGAATACAATCGTGACGATCAAACTACTCTTCACTAAGCCCCTGCTTCTCAAGCAGAGCATCATAGCCGCCTTCGTTAATAACTTCCTGAAAGCCAATCTCCATCAACATTTCGAGCGCAATACCTGCGAATGCCCCCTGACTGCCATCGTATATGTGCACTTGAGTAAAGGTATCGGGCACTTCTACAAATATTCTATGACCGATGTCCCCATGAGGAATATTAATTGCGCCTTCGATATGCCCACGACGAAACTCACGTTTAGAGCGCACATCAATCCACACAATGTTGTCACTCACCTGCGCCGCCTGCGTGACCGGCGCAAAGGCAAAGAAACTTGCACTTGTTAGGAGGGTAAACAGGAGTAGAGCAATTCTCTTCATGATCACTAAGGCTCAACATTGAGCGCATGATAATACTCGCTTCAGACCGCAAGCTCCAGCATTGGGCAAGCCAAAGGATGCCCCCGAACAATTCGATGGCATCCTAAGTTGCCGCTGGAGCACAGGACTCTTACAATGCGACCAATTAAGCAATAGTCTCAGCAACAACTTTGGTAACAATTTTAGTAACAACCAGGAAGAAATTCATGAAATCACGTGCTGCGGTTGCATTCGAAGCAGGGAAACCACTCGAAATCGTCGAAGTCGATCTGGAAGGCCCAAAAGCTGGAGAAGTCCTTGTTGAGATTAAAGCGACTGGCATCTGCCACACGGATGCATTCACTCTGTCAGGGGATGACCCTGAGGGTGCTTTCCCCGCGATACTCGGCCATGAAGGTGCGGGCATTGTCGTCGAAGTCGGACCTGGCGTTAGCTCCCTAAAGGTTGGCGACACAGTCATTCCGCTCTATACACCCGAATGTCGTGAATGTAATTTCTGCCTGAACCCCAAGACAAATCTCTGCCAATCGATACGCGCAACTCAGGGCCGCGGACTGATGCCGGACGGCAGCAGTCGCTTTTCTCTCGATGGCAAGCCCATCTTGCATTATATGGGATGCTCTACGTTTTCAAATTACACCGTGCTACCTGAGATCGCGCTAGCGAAGATTCGCTCTGACGCACCGTTTGATAAGGTCTGCTATATCGGCTGCGGCGTTACTACCGGCGTAGGGGCGGTAGCTTTCGATGCCAAGGTGGAACCGGGCAGCACGGTGGCGATTTTCGGCCTCGGCGGTATCGGCCTGAATGTCATCCAGGGAGCGAAGATGGTTGGAGCCGACCGAATTATTGGCGTCGACCTCAACCCTGACCGCGAGAAGCTCGGTCGAGAATTCGGTATGACCGACTTTATCAACCCGAAGGACGTCGATAATGTCACTGAGGCCATAATCGACTTAACCGATGGCGGCGTAGACTATTCATTCGAATGCATAGGCAACACCACGACTATGCGCCAGGCTCTGGAATGTACCCACAAGGGATGGGGTGAGTCTTATATCATTGGCGTAGCAGGAGCCGGGCAAGAGATCTCGACGCGCCCTTTTCAGCTAGTAACCGGCCGCTCGTGGAAAGGCACCGCCTTCGGTGGCGCACGCGGCCGCAGCGATGTACCTAAAATTGTCGATTGGTACATGAATGGCAAGATCCAGATCGATCCACTCATTACACACACGATGCCGCTGGAAGATATCAATAAAGCATTCGATCTAATGCACGAAGGCAAAAGCATTCGATCCGTCGTGCTCTTCTAAAAAACCAGCCCAATAATCCATTCATACACTAATTGAGTAATCTCTATGAAATACCTTCACACAATGGTCCGCGTACATAACCTAGATAAGTCTTTGGAGTTCTACTGCGAGCATCTGGGTCTCAAACAACTACGGCGCCGCGATTTCGAGGAGGCTAGGTTTAGCCTGGTATTTCTCGCAGCGCACGGTGATGAGGACGCGCAGGTTGAGCTTACCTATAATTGGGACCCTGAAGAGTACGACGAGGGCCGCAATTTTGGTCACCTCGCCTACGCCGTAGACAACATCTACGACACTTGCCAGAAACTGATGGATGCCGGTGTAACTATCAATCGTCCTCCGCGAGATGGCCATATGGCATTTGTTCGGTCTCCGGATAATATTTCGGTCGAGCTCCTGCAGCGGGGCGACGCATTACCGACTATCGAGCCCTGGAAAAGCATGGAAAACACCGGCAAGTGGTAACCATATTCGCTCACCGAGCTTGAGCTAATCTGGCTGCTCGTTTATGATAGGGCCACTTCGAAATACGCTATTCTCAGCGAAGCACCTCATTCGCATTCGAGCCCTGAAACGGGCTCTCTAAAACACTGGAAGATCACTATGCAACTACTTGATGGCAAGTCTTGCTCGGCGGAAATTCGTCAAGAAATCGCTAAAACTGTCTCTGAAATTAAAGCCAGCGGTCAGCGTGTCCCTCACCTCGCGGCAGTACTCGTCGGAAATGACGGTGCCTCGCAGAACTACGTCGCCTTCAAGGTAAAAGACTGTGCTGAGGTCGATTTCGAGTCAACCACGATCCGCCTTGAAGACACTATTAGCGAGCAGGAGCTGCTCGCTAAGGTTGATGAGTTAAACAACAACGATGCGATCGATGGGTTCATCGTGCAACTACCACTGCCTAAGCATATCGATGAGAACAAGATCATCTTGGCAATCAACCCCGTCAAAGATGTCGATGGTTTCTGCCCCGAAAACGTGGGCCGTCTGAATCTGGGCCTGCCCACGTTTATATCGGCCACACCCAACGGCATCATGGAATTGCTAAAGCGCTATGAGATAGATACCGAAGGAAAACACTGCGTGATATTGGGCCGTAGCAACATCGTCGGCACTCCAATGGCAGTCCTAATGTCACGAAATACCAACCCTGGCAACGCGACCGTTACCATCGCTCATAGCAGAACAAAGAATCTCGCTGCTCTTTGCGCAACAGCCGACATACTTATCGTCGCTATTGGTAAGACAGAATTCGTCACCGCCGACATGGTTAAAGAAGGCGCCGTCGTTATCGACGTGGGGCAGACCCGAGTTCCAGATGAAACGAAGAAATCAGGTTTTAGAAACGTAGGCGATGTTGATTTCGAAAACGTGAAAGACAAGTGCTCGTATATTACTTACGTAACCGGAGGTGTAGGTCCAATGACGCGCGCCTCTTTGCTGCAAAACACCCTCAAAGCCAACCTCAGAAGATCGAGTAAATAACATGTTTCAATCACTTCCAGCTCTTCCCGCAGATCCCATTCTAGGACTCATGGCCAGCTACCGTGCCGACAGCAACCCGAAGAAAATCGATTTGGGAATCGGCGTTTACAAAAATGAGGCTGGCGATACGCCCGTCATGACGGCGGTGAAGAAAGCCGAGGGTATGATTCTCGATTCGCAGACGACGAAAAGCTACGTGGGGCCAACTGGTGCTGCTGGCTACAACGCGATAGTAGCGGAGCTGTTGTTAGGGAAATCTCTCAATGACAGCCTAGGCAAGCGACGCGTCACCGTGCAGTCACCCGGTGGCTGTGGTGGCTTGCGACTCGCTGCCGAATTCATTAAATCAGCTAACCCGGATGCTACGGTCTGGGTAAGCAACCCAACCTGGGCTAACCACGTCCCTCTTCTGGGTTCGGCCGGCCTCAAGATCGCAGAGTATCCCTACTACGACTACGATAGTCATAGTGTGAAATTCGACGAGATGATTGAATGTCTTAGCAAGATTGATAACGGCGATATCGTGTTACTGCACGGCTGCTGCCATAACCCTTGTGGCGCCGATCTAAACAAGCAGCAGTGGCAGCAGGTTCGAGATGTTGCGCTCAAGCAGGGCTTCACTGTGTTTATCGACCTCGCCTATCAAGGTTTAGGAGATGGCCTAGAAGAAGATGTCTACGGCACACGTCTACTCGCCGAGTCATTACCCGAATTGATCGTAGTCAGTTCCTGCTCAAAGAACTTCGGACTCTATCGCGAGCGCACCGGTGCGATGACGCTAATCTGCGACAGCGAAGCTGCGACTGCAGTAGCCACTACCCAGATAGCTGGTGCCGCGAGAGCAATGTACTCAATGCCGCCTGATCATGGTGCCGCCATCGTCCAGCTAATTCTCACGAATGATGTGTTACGCGCTGAATGGGATGCTGAATTAACTGAGATGCGTGACCGCATAAACGGTCTGCGCTCGCAATTCGTTAGGCAGATTCAGTCTATTGGAATTGAGCAGGATTTCAGCTTTATCGAGAGAGAGAAAGGCATGTTCTCCTTCCTAGGCGTGAATGTGGGTCAGGTTCAGACGCTAGTCAATGACTACAGCATCTACCTCGTTAACTCTAGCCGCATCAACGTAGCTGGTATTAACGACGCCAACATAGAGTATCTAAGCAACAGCCTCGCTACTGTACTGAAAGCGTAAGAGGAAAACGGGGACAGACCCCTAAGTTTCTAGACTGCTCGAGACTTCAGAGATTCAGAAATTGATCCGGCGAATTCTCTAAGCACCGTTTCCGTTGTTGTCCAGTCGATACAGGCATCGGTTATTGACACGCCATATTTCAGATCGTCTAGATCGTCTGGGATAGGCTGATTACCCTCCTCCAAGTTACTCTCGACCATGACCCCGATGATGGACTTGTTGCCGTTATTAATCTGCGCCGCGACCTCATCCAATACTAATTTTTGGTTGCGATGATCTTTATTCGAATTGCCATGACTGCAGTCGATCATGACATTTTCTATCAAGCCCGCCTTTTGCAATTCTTCTTCGCACGCCGCTACGCTCGCAGCATCATAATTGGGTGACTTGCCCCCTCTAAGAATGACATGACAATGCGGATTACCGCCTGTTCGAAACATGGCAACCTTACCGTCCTCTGTCACACTGATAAAACTGTTTGTAGCAGATGCTGAGCGAATCGCATTAACCGCGACCATCAGCCCGCCATCGACATTGTTCTTGAATCCAACCGTCGATGAAATGCCGCTCGAAAGCTTTCTGTGGGTCGGCGATTCTGTGGTGCGTGCACCTATTGCCGTCCAGCTAACCAAATCTTGCAGATACTGAGGCGTTATTAAGTCCAAGGCCTCGATGCCGATAGGCAGCCCTATTTCGGCTATATCCAACATCAGGCGACGACCGATGCGTAGGCCATGATCGATCTTGTGGCTGCCATCAAGATGCGGATCGTAGATTAGCCCTTCCCAGCCAATAGCGGTTCGGGGCTTCTCGAAATAGACGCGCATCACGATCAATAGCTCGTTCGACAATTCATCTGCCAGAGTCTTCAGGCGTCGTGCGTATTCCAGCGCCTCTGTCGGGCTGTGGATGGAACAGGGCCCAACAACGACTATCAACCGTGGATCTTCGTGATCGAGAATGCCTTTGACCGAACGATGGCCATTCTGCACCGTCTCCAGAGCCTTACCTTCTAGAGAAAACTCGCTCTTTAGTGCTGCTGGCGAGACCAATTCCTCATGACCAATAATATGAAGATTGTCGACTTCCTTAATGTGCTCTGTCATTGCCGTACCTTGATGCTTTTTTTGAGATTCCGGATTATGGTTGAAAACAGCTAGTATTCAAAGCCTTATCGCTAAAATGTAGCTCGCTAACGGTGACTAGTACGGCGCTATTTACAGGAGCACTCCTATTCTGTAGATTCCTCCCATTATTGAGCCTAGCGGAAAAGGAATCAGCAGCGTGCCTAAAGCCAACGAACTTAAACGAGGAATGATTGTCGATATCGATGGCATACCTCATATCGTCAAGCAGACAGAGAGCAAGAGTCCCTCTTCTCGCGGAGCAGCCACACTCTACAAAATCCGCTTCAATAATTTACAGACTCACCAGAAACTAGACTCCTCATTCAAGGGAGATGATCTATTGAAGGAAGCGGACTGTGTTCGCGTCGGCGTGCAGTATTCTTATCTAGATGGCGACACCTACTATTTTATGAATATGGAAGACTTCAGCCAGTACGCGGTAGACTCGGACCGCCTTGAGGGTCAGATTCCTTACCTGATAGAACAGCAGGAAGACATAGTAGCCTTGATTATGGATGGCAATCTGCTTGGCATCGAATTACCACAATCGGTGAATCTCGAAGTAACCGATACTCCACCGGCAGTGACCGGGTCGTCCGCGACGAATAGAAGCAAAACTGCAACACTCTCGACCGGACTAGAAATTCAAGTTCCGGAGTATCTCTCTGTTGGAGAAGTGATAAAAGTAAACACGGTAACGGGGAAGTTCATGTCACGCGCTTAGTCTGAGTGCATTCAGATTATCTAGAGAAGCAATAGCGCAACGAACACAAAAAAACCAACGCCGGCTAACAGCCCTAATAGTCGACTCCAACGATCTTCATTCTGCTGATAATCCCAGTTCTGCTGGATAATTTCGGCGTCGTTCTTACTTAATGCGGCATCCAAACCTGCAAACTCTTCCTTGCTCATGGACACTGTTTGATTTTCTTCCGATGTCACCTTCAGGGTATCTCCCACAGGCATGGACTCGCCAATCGAGTAGCCACGACGTTTCGCTCTGCGGCCGACTACTGTTTTTTCGACTTCTTTTAACTTATCTTTTAACTCTGGCTTTAACTGAGGCTGCGGATCCACCTTCTTCTTTGTTGTGGTTTTGTAACTCGCCGGTTTCGTTTTGCGCGCAGCTAATCCTGCCGCCACTATAGTATTGACCGCGATCTTGTAAGCCTTGGTGCCGGTCGCCAACACGCCTCTTTCGATTTTCTTACTGCTGGCAAAGCCTACAATTCTGAACTTGCTTCTAGAGTCTTTAATAACTGTGCGTAGCGATGCAGAAAAGCCATCAACAGCCAAACAACCTTTGGCAAGATCTTTTTGCCCTGCATCATCCAGATCGCTATCGCGCGGAGTAGACCACTTTGCCTTACGCAGATGCCTAAGCACGCTGATCGCGAACCAGCGAGCACTCTCTTCTTCGGCCACCTTGCCCAGCGTAGATTCTATAGCATCGACTACAGCTGCCACAGAGCTAAGCTTAGCCATATCGAGACCTAACGCAGTAGCCACAGAGGATTGATTCGGGTGAAGGCTGGCGGAGGTGGCCAGAGAAGTGTTGGGATTATTATTAGCAGCCATATTAATCCTCTCGCTCCTCATCAATAGGTTCAAAAATGAAAGAACCTGTCTTCAAATAATGAATTGCCTGCTCGATAACCTCGTTGTTTCGCATCATAAACGTATGTGTTACCGGCAAGACAATGTGCGCATTCATGCCTCGCACCTTAGTGCTCTCGATTGAAACGATACTATCACTGGGCCCGGCAATAAATAGAAATTCTAGAGGATTGATATTAGTACTCCCCGCAATGATACCGAGATTGAAATCAACTGGGCCCAGGCTTTCTATGATACTGCCCTCTCCCGTTCCCAAGGCCACGCCTGCCGGCCCGCCAATAAACCCAAAACCCGGCAGGGGTAATAGGCCATCCACAATTTCGCTACCCTGATTCGGCGGCCCAAGCATCACGACTCGGCCCAACTCAGGAATGGTGTTCTGGGAGAGATAATAACGCAGCAGTATGCCGCCTAGAGAATGAGTGATGAAATGAATCTCACTTTTACGCTCGCCCCTGCACTGAGTGAGACCACGACCTATCGCATCCACTGCCAACACATCGATGGGATGGCTACGCGATGGATACTTAATATTTGCTACACTATATCCCGCAGGTGCCAGCTTGGTCTCCAACTCAGACATAGAGTTCGAGAGCCTGCCTAAGCCATGCAGAAGTACAACACATTCAGCCACCAATGACGGTGGCAGGACGACGAGCAGGCTAAGCAAAGTAAGTTGAGTGAATATTTTTGACATGCTTATTAATTGGTTAGGTCGTTTTCATTAGTGATTTCATGGCTACTTTCGCAGCTCCAACAAACAGCATAATTACTCAAATTAGATTCCCCGCAACCTGCACAGGTCCAATCTGGACCGACCTCTTCAGGCAAGCCTTCTAAATCGGTAATAATCTGTTCGGCACGGACGACGTCCAAGGGCTTAACCCAAATCTCTGGCAGACATTCTATAAAAGGCACCTCGCCTGAAGCCGAGAAAAGGTTCTCATTCTTTATCACCGCCTCAATATCGTGTTGCTCCAGAACATTTTTAATATTCCAAGCATTAGCGAGAATTTCAGTGCTGTATACTTTTTTCATCCCGCCCCCTGCTGGAAATTAACGATAAATATGGCGCCATCTTATGCCCGCCGCAAACAGCACCGCCGCATAGATGAACACAGCACCTACAACCAAAATACCCAACCGAGCTATCTTGCCTGTCATTGTCCAGCTTAGCCAATCTTGCCAATCACCTGCGAAGCTCACCAAGAAAAAAACCATCAGCGCATTCGCCAACACCACCCGAAGCAGAAAAATCCCCCAACCGGGCTGAAACTTAAATACACCATCAGCCGTGAGTCCGCGCAGCAATAGCCCTGCATTCAAGAATGCAGCGAGGCTAGTCGCCAACGCTAGACCCACATGAGCGAGGCCGCCTATGAAGAAGACCAGATTCATCACCATGTTACTCGCCATCGCTACGATACCAATCTTTACCGGCGTGCTCGTATTCTGTCGCGCGTAGTACCCTGGTGCGAATATCTTAATAGACATGAATGCAATCAATCCTACTGCATAGGCTTTGAGACTGCCTGCTGAGCTTGCTACGTCTGTGGCTGTG
>OJIK01000459.1_pt1 | contig 12439 bp, 11 predicted proteins | sample 1595571 | NCBI WGS metagenome assembly OJIK01 (sample SAMN05416791, study PRJEB24817) | seawater metagenome | isolation source: Sea water | place: Canada:Atlantic | collected 2013-11 | reverse complement strand
GGTCTCGTGGGCTCGGAGATGTGTATAAGAGACAGATCCATAACCGTAAAACAAATCTCTACTTCATCATCTTGCTCAGAGACATTGATCGGTTCAGCACGAACAATGACTTCATAACCTTTTTTTGAAAACTTTTCGATTGAAATCGGCTCATGGAATAAATGATTTTGTCAACTTGACGCGCAACCCGCTAAGTTGACGCTAATCAATATGAGGCATAGTCTTTGCGTTAGTGTATAAGTGAATTTACACCAAGGTTTATAGATAACTCTTTCGGAGCTGTGGACAAGAATTCAGAACTGGTTTTCTCAAAGCCAAAATTGGTTTTCAGAGGGGAGTGATGAAATTAATCAATTTGGATTAAAGGGCTGACTGCTGGCCACGACTTGTTTACTGCATTTATCACAATCATCCTAATCGTTTGGCTGCTGACCATAGTTGAAATGCGGCTTAACCAGAGGAGAATACTGAATATATAACTCGGAGAGCAATACCAAAAAGGAACCTGACCAATGAAAAAACTAACAACACTGATACTGCTACTCCTATCACCATTAGTCATAGCGCAAGAGAAACAAATCTGGACTTGTCAGCAAGTGGCGGGAACACAGCTTATATGGGAGAACGACGCTTGGAGGCAAATGGGTGCAGAGCCTATACCTATGCTACTCAGATTAGGCGGTAAATATTCCAGCTATAGAATGTCGGAAGAGGAACGGCCCTTAGAATGCTCGAAAGCCTCAAATGGAAAAGTTAGCTGTTTAGATTCGCTCGGCTCAAAACTCATATATATTGACCCAACTTCCGGCAAGATGGGAAGGTCTACCTTGCTTGGCGCAGTACAGACTGAAGATGGCAGGAGTGCATTAGCTACCGAAGTTTACAACTGCACTAAGCTCTAAGCAGTCACCGCCTGATAAAATTCTAATTGTGCCTGGAGGCCGCCAGTGAAAAACTAACAACACTAATTCTACTCTGCTTTTCTGTTGCTGCTAAATACTGATACTTCGTTGTCGCTATCGTCTTTCAACTTGGCCTCTCTGAAACTTTCTGCTATAGGTTTAACATCACCCATAGTAGAAGGGAAAACTAGCTATTCCGAGGGTTTGAAGGCCTTACTGGAACCAGTAAAACCGTAAAGTGGTGCGGATGGGGAGACTTGAACTCCCACACCTTGCGATACTAGAACCTAAATCTAGCGCGTCTACCAATTCCGCCACATCCGCATTTATCAAAAGGCTTATTAGCCCGTGAAGGGCGCGTATTATACCTAAACCAGCGCTATTGCCAAGATCAAAATCACTGACTTTCAATACAGCAAATTCTAACGTTATACTTATCACTCAAAACTAATTTAGCTCAACGCAAGTCTCAACTCAGGATCAGCCCATGTCTCACCTCGAAGTATCAATCAACGATGGCATTGCCACACTCACTATGAACCGGCCTGAGGCCAGAAACGCTCTCAGCATGGACATGCGCTCTGAGCTTTGCACCGCGCTGCACGACGTGGAGATTGATGCATCAGTCCGCTGCGTTGTTCTTAAAGGCGCTGGAGACCATTTCATGGCTGGCGGCGATGTAAAGGGCATGGGGGAGACCATTAAGAAATCAGCAGATGAAATCAAAAAGGAATTCATGCTACGCATTCACGACCTTCACCCGATCATGTTCGCCATGCGTAGGATGCCTAAACCCATTATTGCCAGCTGCACAGGAGCGGCAGCAGGCGCTGGCGTCAGTATGGCGCTTGCCTGCGACCTCGTTATAGCCGCCGAGGATGCCTTCTTCACCCTTGCCTATTGCAAGATTGGCACCAGTCCGGACGGATCCTCCTCCTTCCATTTACCACGCGCAGTCGGTATCAAAAGGGCTATGGAAATAGCGCTATTGGGTGATCGCTTCAGCGCCCAAACTGCAAAGGATATCGGCATGATAAATTTCGTTGTCCCGAATGATGAATTGGAATCAGAAACACAGAAACTAGCTACCAGGCTAGCAACTGGTCCCACACACGTCTACGGCGCCACCAAGGCCTTATTCTATCGATCGCTGGAAAGTGAATTCGAGTCACAGCTGCAAGCCGAAGCCGAATATTTTTCCGACTGTGCCTCGCGCCCCGATTTCAAAGAAGGTGTGACCGCTTTTATCGAAAAACGCGAACCGCGCTTTACCGGAAAGTGAGATTTGCAGCTATTGAATGCCAGATGAGATCTGTAACGCTTCCAGGTTTTCCTGGAGGCGGAATAGGCTTTCATTGATCTGCAGCCTGTGGGCATTCACAGATTCCATGGATTCTTCCATATATTCCAATCTGCCAACCAAGCCTAGTACGGTGCTGTCGCCGCTATTAAGCGACTGGCGTATTGAGGAAAGGTCGCCTCGCATTGCATCAAGCTCCTGAACTGAAGTGTTTAGCCCATTAACAGATTGCATTATTGCCGCGACATCGCTGTTCAGCGCATTGATCTTAGTCTCGGCAGCCATGACTACCTGATTGCTCGACGCGATCTGTTGACTATTTGCAGCCGTGGTTTCATTCTGCCCTTCGTTTACTAAGCCGATTTTCGCGATCTCAGACTGCAGATCCTCTACAGAGCCATTAATTACGCGTCGCGCCGCCCAGAGCTTGTCTATCTCCGAGAAATTGAAGTCCATTCTCTCGAACATATTGAATGCAGATTCTTCGGTTGATTCTCCGGCAAGAGCGAGGCGCCTCTCTAAATCGGCGATGCGCAGTTCGGTCTGCTCACTCTCGTTAAGATACTCACCGTACATCAGATAGGCACCATAGCCCGCGCCGCCCAAGGAAAAGACGATCAGCGTCAGCATGATACGCACGGGCCACGTGCTCACCTTCACCTTCTCGGCATAATAGCCCGGACGGACAATATCTTGCCCCTGCGCTCGCTTGTTACTCCTATGGGTGTCCACATCATCCCTGTCGGGGACAATTGGAGGAATATTACCTAGATCGTGGTTGTCTGTCATAGTCTGGCATTATCCTAGAATTCATCAAAGCATTCCATCCCCGCGATCACTCAATAGCTAAGTATTCTGGCCGGTGGTAGACTGCAAAATAACTACCGACAGCTTGCCACGTGCAGCTATGGGTATAAAAATAATTAAATAGACGAGCCCTGGAGCCCCATTATGGAATTAGAAAATTTACTGTCTTATCTAGTTCGCTGGATACACATTTTCGCAGGAGTGACATGGATAGGCATTCTTTACTACTTCAACTTCGTACAAACGGAGTTCTTCAAGGAAACCGATGCTGGCGCCAAGTCCTCAGCCATCTCAAAACTCGTACCGCGGGCTCTTTGGTGGTTTCGCTATGGCGCGCTCCTTACTTTCATATCGGGTTTAGCTCTTGCAGGGTTTCTCGCCAGCGCAATCAATTTCTACATTATGATTGGCATATTAATGGGCACCCTAATGTTTCTAAACGTCTGGCTAATCATCTGGCCGGCGCAACAAATAGTTATAGCTTCAACTGATGCGGTGATCGCTGGAGGCGAAGCCAATCCAGCAGCGGCAGGCGCCCTGGCTAAAGCAGGCCTCGCGTCACGAACGAACACCCTCTTTTCTCTTCCTATGTTGTTTTTCATGGGCGCATCGGCTCACTTAGACGGCGCTGGACGACTGCCCATGTCGATGGACGATGGGGTTAGCACTCTGGCACAGGTTCTCTGTATCGTTATTATCCTCGGCTTGCAGATCAATGCCATAAAGGGAAAGCAGGGACCAATGACAAGTATAGTTGGCGTAATTCACTGCGGCATTGCACTCGGCGCAGTCTTGCTACTTATTATGCAATTGCTTTAGAAAAAGACATGGGGCACGTACCGCGAGCTGCACTGGCTTCGGTACGTGCAACCCCAATTAATTGGCTCCCGAACATCACCCCCTCTCCTTTTCCATCTGCATTTTCTGTTAGAATAAGCCTCTCATCGCACTGCTGAACACCTGTGTTAATACTGAAAATCATTCAGAGAATGGCTAGTGTTTGCCTTGCATTTGTAACCCGTTAATGGAAAGTAGAAATTATGAATCTAGAATTACCTGAACTTCCTTTTGCAAAAGAAGCGTTAGAACCACATATGTCAGTCAACACCTTGAACATCCACCACGGCAAACATCACAACGCTTACGTAGTAAAGGGCAATGAACTACTGGCCGATGCAGATATTTCTGCTGATAGCTTGGAAGAACTGGTAAAAGAAACTGCTAAAGCAGGCGGCTCCCTATTTAATAATGTAGGCCAGCATTATAACCACAGCTTCTTCTGGAATAGCCTTAGCGCTTCCGGTGGCGGCGCCCCTACTGGCGACATCGCAGCACAAATAGACGAAGCCTTTGGCAGCTACGACAACTTCAAAGCAGAATTCGTAGCAGGCGGAATGGGGCAATTCGGCAGCGGTTGGGTATGGCTAGTAAGCGATGGTGGAAAGCTCAAGATCGCAAAGTCGGCCAACGCAGAAACTCCACTAACAGATGGAGCAACCCCGATCCTAGTCTGCGACGTATGGGAACACGCCTACTACCTAGACTTTCAAAACCGAAGACCTGACTTCCTAGGCTCGTTCCTAGATAACTTAGTAAATTGGGACTTCGCGAACGAAAACCTCGTAAGCGTTTAAAGACTAGTAATAAGCCAGAACCAAAAAAGGCAGTACCACAAGGTGCTGCCTTTTTTAATGCCTATAGAAACCACGTTCTACCAGTTTTAAAACCGATTGTTGGGTTAGGATTAAATTTCCTCGGAGTGATTCGTAGTTTTCGGGCAATCAACCCTAGCGAATCCGTCCTATCTCGACATTCTTTTTGGGAGAGCCCAGCCATCTATAATTCACGCACAAATGAGCTGGACTGACGCTTGTAAAGCTAAGATCGGCTAACTACACTCCATTCTAAGCTGTCATTCAAAAATCCCAATAATACAAGTAGCCTCCAGCACTATGACTGACCTGCCTCAACCTTCGAATAATCATTCTCCAAGCGAGCCCGGGAATGCTGGCAAGCCTCGCCGCTGGTCTTCCCGTTATGCCTTCTTAATGACCAGTATTGGCGCGGCCGTAGGCCTTGGAAATCTCTGGCGTTTCCCTTTTCAGGCTGGAGAAAATGGGGGCTCAGCATTTGTCTTCGTCTATTTAGTTTGTATCGTGGTGGTGGTTTATCCAGTATTGATGGCGGAACTAGCGATTGGACGACGCATGGGCTTATCAGCGGTCGGCTCAACCAAGGAAATGGCGAAGGCCGCAGGCCATTCACCTTGGTGGGGCTTGGTAGGCTTCATCGGCGCTCTGGCCACCTACTTGGTCCTTTGTATCTATGGCATTATATCCGGTCGCGTTCTAGCTTTTGCGGTGGCTAGTTTCGGCGGGGGCTTTCCCGAGTCAGGAGGAATGCCGGCAATATACGACGGCCCTTTCAGAGCCTTCTTGTGGCAATCGCTGTTCATGATAATCACCACATTAATAGTGCTTCGCGGCATCAATAAAGGAATAGAAGGCTTTACCAAAATTGCTATGCCTGCTTTCTTCGCAATGCTGGTCTGTCTTAGTATCTATGCGTTATCTACTGGCGGTGCTGAGCAAACATTGACCTATTTGTTTAGTCCTCGTTTCGATCAGCTATCACCCCAGGTCATGTTGGCGGCGTTTGGGCAAGCCTTCTTTTCAGTAGTGGTGGGTGGGGCTGCGATGCTAACTATTGGCGCCTTTTTATCGAAAGAGGCAAATATCGCGCAAGATAGTCTCGTTATTTCCATTTCCGACACCATGGTTGCCTTCATCGCTGGATTGATGATTTTCCCCATCGTATTTCGATTTGAGCTGGATCCCGCGATGGGTATGGGATTAATATTTACGGCTATGCCAATGGCGTTTTCGGACATGCCACTCGGCTCCATAGTTAGTGGCATGTTCTTTTCTCTCGCCTTTCTCGGAGCCCTTACATCCTCGGTTACTATGCTTATGCTCGCTGCTGCTGTTGGCGAGGAACAATTAAAGGTTGGCAGGAAAAAGTCCGTGTTAATTTTTGGTTGCGTGGCTTGGTTGCTGGGTGCGGCCAGTATTTTTATGCCGCATTTAAACGAACAGATCGATTTTTTTTCCGGTCAAATAATGCTACCTATTGGCGGTATCCTCATCTCAGTGTTTGCAGGTTGGATCGCGCCCAAGAAGTGGATGCGGGAGGAACTGTCGGGCCTCAGTGATCATGCTTTTTCCCTATGGCGCATGATTATGCGATACCTGGCCCCAATCCTGGTAGGGCTAGTATTAGTTTTAGGGGTATGGGCAAGGATTCAAACCTAGTCGGTTTTCGAATGGATGGTGATTTTATCTCTATCTAAAATAAGTTCAGAGGAAACTCTGACACCACATTTGGCGTTCATGGTTTGGATTACGCGATACTGATCACGTTGGCCACTAGCAAATTTATCTCTGCTATCGGGCAACAATACACGACTCGAATGCTGAACGAAGACATGCCGGAGGTCGAGTGACCACCGGTTTACGTAAATACACTACTAAGGGAAAACTAACTATGAATAGCAACGAATATCGTGTTGGAGAAAGGGCAAAATTAGCTCCAGAGCCATCTGAGTTTGAGCCCAGTCCTTTCACGAAGCCGCGCCCTCCAGAGGCTCTGCATTTTGAGGTGAATCTCACAGCAGTCGCAAATACAAAGCAATCCAAGACGGGTACTGTGCAAGTAAATATCCCGGGGTTTTCGCCAGTTACACTGTATTGCGATGAGCAGCCACCGGTCGGCAACGATGCCGCACCACCACCACTAGCATTTTTCACCGCTGGCATTGGATTTTGTCTCATGACTCATCTCACGGATATCCTCACTGCACGAAAAATAGAAGTGACTTCGTTGCGATTGGAGCAGCGTGTACGATTCATGACTAATCTAGGCACAATGCGTGAGTTCGGACATCAAACCGAAGGTCAATGTGAAATGGTCGAGACACACGTCATTATAGACAGTCCTGAGCCTGCCGAAAGAATTCAAGCCTTGCTTGACGAAGCAGAGAGTTCTTGTATGGCGCACCATGCTCTGCGAAATCCGATTCCATGGTCAACGCGACTGGTCTTTAATGGAGAAGAAATTGACAGTCGTGAAGGCTGAACCTACTGATGCTACCGGTTAGAATTTCGAGGCATAACTATACGGGTATTCGACAAGACAGTTCAATTTCCAATGCTGCTAGGTTTGAATACCTAACGCTAATGCACAGAATCAAGATTATTCAATAGATATTAAAAACACTCCCTGTGTTACTTGCTGCCAAGGACGGCCGCGAAAGGAGAATCAAGCATTTATCCTTAATGCTACACTCGTGATCATTGACTAAAAAACCGAGCAAACAAATGAGTAAAGAAAACCAAGCAACAAACTATAGTAGTTATTTGCTACTCGAAAAAATACTCAATGCCCAGGAGCCGCGTTCTAAGAGTCATCCCGGTGGAGCTGAACATGACGAGTTATTGTTCATCATAATCCATCAAGTATTTGAGCTTTGGTTCAAGCAATTGCTGCACGAGTTAGACTTTGTTTGCAAACAGCTTCACACAGGAGATCTGGGTCGTACACTACACGTACTAAAACGTGTTCGAAGTATCATAAAAGTTATGGTCTCCCAAGTAGATGTTATTGAAACCATGACGCCCTTAGATTTTAGTGCATTTCGTAGTCGCTTGGATTCTGCAAGCGGGCTGCAGAGTGTTCAGTTTCGGGAGATAGAATTTACTCTTGGATTTAAGAGAGAAACTGTGCTGCGCCGCTACTCTCCTGATAGCCAAGAATATGCAACTCTAAAGTCAAGACTTGAAGCTCCAAGCCTTTGGGATGCATTTTTAAAATTTATTGCTGGACGAGATTACCCAGTGCCACAAGAAATGTTAGCAACGGTGTCACAATCTGAAATTGTGGCGAGCGAAGCAATCATCAAAATTCTTGAGGATATTTATCACAAAGATCCGAAGCTAACTCAGCTGTGCGAATCGTTAATTGATCTCGATGAAGGCATTCAAGAATGGCGTTACCGTCACGTTAAAATGGTTCAGAGAACGATCGGCATGAAGCAGGGTACCGGCGGATCAGACGGCGCAAACTACTTAATGGCTTCTTTGGACAAACCAATATTCCCAGATCTTTGGCAAGTTCGTATGAGTTTATAAATGATTAATAATCAGTTAGATGACTTTAGTATTTCCGAGCACTATCAAGAATTTTCAGTGACCAGAAGAACTTTATTGACGGGCCATTCTCATCAAGCATGGCCCGACTGCGCCCTATCAGGCCTGCAAGAAGCCTGGCATGATGCCACCGTGTCAGTTGATGACAAATGGGAAAAGGCCTTTAAAAAGGCGGACAAGCTAAAACAATTCTTCGCTCAGTTAGTGGGAGACCCCTTTCATGAAAACTATGTGCTGGCTCAAAACACCCATGACCTATTGGTTCGCTTTCTTTCCGCTCTCGATTGGAAAAAAAGAAAACGTATCGTCACGACGGATGGGGAGTTTCACTCCATGCGTCGACAACTTAGTCGGTTAGAAGAAGAAGGTGTAGAGATAGTTCGTGTTCCAACGTCTCCATTCGACACATTGTGCGAACGAATCAATGCCGAAATTACTGAAAATACAACAGCCGTCATGTTGTCAGCCGTTATGTTCAAAAGTGCCGCCATCGTTCCACATCTCGAATTATTGGGAGAAACCACCACTAGAAAATCCATTCCCTTGTTGATTGATGTATACCACGTATTAAACATTCTTCCATTTGATGTAACCGCGAATGGATTAGATAACGCTTATATCGTAGGGGGCGGCTATAAGTACTGCCAATTTGGCGAAGGGAATTGCTTTTTACGTATCCCGAATAACTGCGATCTACGACCAATAGTGACTGGATGGTATGCGGAATTCGGTGAATTAGAACAAGCACCAGACCTTAATCGTACGCAGTACCCGCGAGGAGGTGACCGGTTCCAGGGAAGTACTTACGATCCCGTAAGCCATTATCGCGCCTGTGCAGTTATTGATTTTTTTAGTGAAAACAATCTAACTCCAGATTTTTTACGAGCACTTAGCCAACATCAAATCGGCATCCTTAGACAGCACTTCGATGAACTAAATTGCGACAGGAACATTATCTCGAGGGCAGATGTACCTTTAGAATCTATTGCCGGGTTTTTATCACTTCGAACTAATCGAGCAGAGAGCATTCAAAAAGCTCTCAAGAAAAGAAATATTTGGACTGACCAAAGAGACGGTTTTTTACGGTTTGGTCCTGCCCCCTACCTGAGCGACCTTCAACTCAAAGATGCTATCTTGGCATTGGGTGAATTGTTATAAGCTCAATAGAGCCCAACAAAAAGGATGTTCTTGCTTATATTATTGCGGTACTTGAGCAGGCTTTAATAAATGCCAAAAAAGCCGCAGACCAAGCCCGCGCCACAGCAACTCACAGTGAAAATTCCGCAGAGAACAAATACGATACACTCGGTCTTGAAGCCGCTTACCTTGCACATGGTCAGTCAAAAAGAGCACAAAAATGCCTGCAGGAACTTAACGAATTCAAAAAGCTTTCAAACCTGGATCAGGCAGAAGATCAAGCAATATGTACGGGCTGTATTGTTACCTTAAGTATTGAAAATAAAGATAGAATTGTATTTATCGGCCCCGGTGCTGCTGGATTAATAGTACCAATAGACGGCATTGAGATTGTCGTGATTACACCATCCGCGCCACTAGGAAACCGACTAATCGGAAAACATCTGTTTGATGAAATCGAAATAGTCATCGGTGGAATCAAAACTAGATACGAGATAACAAGCTGTTACTAACTGCGGGATGAAGGCGCTTCACCTTTAAATTGCATCATCTTGATTGTCTGACAGCAAGGCAAGCTCTGGAACTTCTCTTCAAGATACTCCATGATTGCCAACGATTGATCTAATGTTAAATCTCAATCGACAAAAGCAAGCTAGCCTCATACTTCACAACCTGATTTTCTATACTACCAAAAATATTATTATTGTCAGCATCATACATTTCAATTCGAACTGTATCGCCAAACTTCATAAATGGCGTGCTAGGTTTCCCATACGCGATAGTTTCTAACATTCTAATTTCTGCTAGACAGCTTGAGCCAGCACTGCGGTCATAATTAGAAACGGTGCCTGAACCAATAATGCAGCCAGCACCAAGTTTTCTAGTTTTTGCCGCATGGCTCACCAGCGTAGGAAAGTCAAAAGTCATATCTATACCCGCATCTGGCTTACCAAATAATTCTTCATTTAAGTATGTCACCAGTGGCAAACTCAGACGACTGCCATCCTAAGCCTCACCCAATTCATCTGCTGTAACAGCAACGGGAGAAAATGCACTGGAAGGCTTCGCCTGAAAAAAACCAAATCCTTTTGCCAACTCTCCAGGAATCAAGTTGCGAAGGGATACGTCATTGACAAGCATAAACAACTTTATGGAATTTGCTGTATCGCTTAAGGAAGCACCCATGGCTACATCGTCTGTTATCACCGCAATTTCTGATTCAAAATCGATTCCCCATTCCTCAGTGGCCATTAGAATATCGCCTCGAGGCGCAACAAAGGTATCCGAACCACCTTGGTAGACAAGAGGATCAGTCCAGAATGTTTCTGGCATTTCAGCTTTACGGGCCTTCCTTACCAATTCGACATGATTAACATAGGCACTGCCATCAACCCATTGATAAGCTCGTGGCAAAGGAGATAAGACAGCGTCCTGATCAAATTCAATCGTGTCATCAAGCTTTCTGTCATTTAGGGCGTCAAAACGTTCTAGTAGTCTTGGGTTGAGCTCATCCCAATTATCCAAAGCAACTTGCAGTGTAAGTGCTATGTCTGACGCTGAAGCAGCGAGTTGTAAATCTCGACTGACAACAAGCAATGACCCGTCACGGGTATTGTTGTTAATGGAGGCTAGTTTCATATCACTTATCCCGCCTTGCTTTTCCGATTATTGTTTCTTCTGGCTATCGACTATCGATTATCGGGTTAGGTTTATTTTTCCTAAGGTTGTCATCAAGTGCTAAGCACGTGGCAAAGTTGCCCGAATCCAGTCAGCACTCATACCCCAGAAACGAAAAAAGGACAGAACCAATTAGTCCCATCCTTTCCGTCGATCGAAACTCCGATCAACCAGTCTTCAAAATCGGTCTCTGGGGCGAGGATTGAACCTTTCTGGCCAGGCGGCTTAGGGACCCGAAGCACAGTGTAGTAGTCCTACACGAGCACCGGAAGCCCTAAGCCAACGCCGCCAGGGAGGTTCAAGACCGCACCAGAGGCCGATTTTTACATCATGCCTGGCATTCCGCCCATGCCACCCATATCAGGCATACCACCGCCCATAGGAGCACCGCCTTCAGTTGCAAGCTCAGTAACCATGCACTCAGTAGTAATCATCAAACCAGCTACAGAGCCAGCCGCCTGAATCGCTGTACGAGTCACTTTCGCAGGGTCAAGAATACCCATCGCTATCATGTCGCCGTATTCGCCAGTCGCTGCGTTAAAACCGTAGTTGCCCTTACCAGCCTTAACTTTATCCAAGATAACTGAAGCCTCTTCACCAGCGTTAGCTACGATCTGACGCAGTGGAGCAGTTGCCGCTTTTAGCAAGATGCCAATACCAACGTTCTGATCGTCGTTATCGCCCTTAAGGCCTTCAACTTTCTTCAAAGCACGAACCAGAGCAACACCACCACCAGGTACAACACCTTCTTCTACCGCGGCACGAGTTGAGTGCAATGCGTCTTCTACGCGAGCCTTCTTCTCTTTCATTTCCATTTCAGTACTTGCACCAACCTTAATCACGGCAACACCGCCGGCAAGCTTAGCAACACGTTCCTGAAGCTTCTCACGATCGTAGTCAGAAGAAGTTTCTTCGATCTGCGCACGAATCTGTGACACGCGACCCTTGATAGCCTTGCCGTTGCCAGCACCATCAATAATCGTTGAGTTTTCTTTGCTGATCTGTACGCGCTTCGCTGAACCGAGGTCATCGATAGTTGCGCCTTCGAGACTCAGACCTACTTCTTCTGAAATCACAGTACCGCCAGTCAATATTGCGATGTCCTCAAGCATAGACTTTCTGCGATCGCCAAAGCCAGGAGCCTTAACCGCTACAACTTTCACGATGCCACGCATATTGTTCACAACAAGAGTCGCTAGCGCTTCGCCTTCGACATCTTCAGCTATCACTAGCAAAGGACGGCCAGACTTAGCAACGCCTTCGAGAAGACCCAGCATGTCACGAATATTGGAGACCTTCTTATCGACCAGAAGAATCAATGGATCTTCCAGATCGGCACTCATGCTTTCTTGGTTGTTGATGAAGTAAGCTGATAGCTGTCTCTTATACACATCTCCGAGCCCACGAGACCG
>OJIK01000457.1_pt1 | contig 12446 bp, 13 predicted proteins | sample 1595571 | NCBI WGS metagenome assembly OJIK01 (sample SAMN05416791, study PRJEB24817) | seawater metagenome | isolation source: Sea water | place: Canada:Atlantic | collected 2013-11 | reverse complement strand
CTCTCTATTCGTCGGCAGCGTCAGATGTGTATAAGAGACAGAACCTATCCTCATCACAACTTTAAAGGCTGGGGTGATCCCTCTGGAAATAATAAGAACCAGTCTAATTCTGAAACACCTTTTCAAATTATGAGAGCCGCTGGTATTCCCTGTAATCCTACAAACTCTAACGACCCTATGAAAAGAAGAGCCGCCCTAGAAGTCCCCATGAAAGAGATGTGCATGGATGGTAAGCCTCGATTCATTGTCCTGCCTAAAGCGTCTATGATCCGTAAGGGTCTGCAAGGTGGGTTCTGTTATCGTCGTGTCCAGACTACAGGCGAAAGATACACTGATGAACCAGATAAGAACGAATATTCCCACCCAGTAGAAGCTCTTGAGTACGCTTTACAAGGTGAGGGTGAAGGTCGTTCCGCTTTAAGTCGTGCTGGTGGATTTTCTAAGACTCACACAGCGAAGATAAAAGTAAATGTCTTCTAGGGTATATGTTGTCTTTGAAGATGATGAAGATAGATGGTGGTCGTTTTTCTTAAAAAAGGAAGTTCGGCACTGTTATTTGATAAAACCAACAGGAAATGACTTCATTGTGTACGGAAAAAACTCAAAAGGCTTTGATTTGTTTACGGTTAAAGACGAAAAGAGTATAATCGAGGGCATATATACGATAAAAAGCTATATACCTAAACAATGTAAGCGTTCGTTATTTATGCTGAATACTTGTGTAGGCCATACTAAGCAGATATTAGGAATCAATAATCCTTTTATTTTAACTCCATATCAATTATTAAAACATCTGAGGAAACAATAATGGGATTTCTAAAACGACCTAAAGCCCCTGAGCCAACAGCACAAGAACTAGCTGGTGTAGCGCGTCAGTCTCGCATGATTGATGAAGAGACAGAAGAGATGGAAAAGAGATTAAAGGCGGCGGCTAGAGGAAAGCTAGGGTCTAAGTCATTGTTAGCTAAAGCTAATAAAGCATCTAGCAAAGCATCTGGTACAGCTCGTGGAGCGCGCGGCAGTATGATTGGCGGCGGTGGTTCTGGTATTGGCATTGGCACTGGTGGTACTGGTGGTGGCTACAGCGGAATAAGCAATCTTACTAAGCGTAAATAATAGGCTATCGCATGAAATTACCAAAAGAGCTAGGTTCGTTACACGATTTAAAAACAAGAGAGCAAAAAGCATTTCAAAAGATGGCTTTATGGCACGATCTTCTTGATGATGCTTATGAATACTTCCTGCCTAACCGAAACCTGTTTGATGATTATTCGACAGGCCAGAGAAAGATGGATAGGATATTTGACTCTACTGCTATTGAAGCTATCCAACAGGGTGCAAGTAAACTTCAAGAGAACATTGCTCCTATCTGGGGAAGCTGGGCAACCTTTACTCCCTCTACCAGTGTCGTAAATTTGTTAAACTCTGGTGAGTATGATGTATCAGAAGAAGAGATTAGAGCTAACCTAGAACAACAGGCTGTTATTGTTTTTGATTACATTAACCGATCTAACTTTGGTACACAGTTCTTTGAACACGCACTAGACCTTTTGATTGGTACAGGCACGTTAAGAATTGATGAAGACGAAAGCGATGATATGCCCATCATCTTTAATGCTATTCCGCAGAAAGGTATTGCCTTTGAAGAGGGGCCGCATGGTTCTATTGAGACTCATTGGCGCAGATTCACTGTTAAGGCGCGTAACTTAAAGCGTATGTGGAAAGGATTTAAAGCGTCTAACAATGTTAAGAACCTTATAGAAAATCAGCCTGATGCTGACGTAGAGATTAGTGAGGGTGTTGTTTACATTCCTTCCTCTAGGACTTACTACGGTTGTGTATGGGTTACAGCAGAAGATAGAATTAGCTGGCAAGAAGACTTTGGTAAATCAAGTCCGTGGGTTACTGGTCGTTACTCTAAGGTCGCTGGAGAGATTCGTGGTCGTGGCCCTGCTATCCAAGCCCTTCCTGATGTCCGATCTCTCAACAAAGTAAAAGAGTTTGTCCTACAGAAAGCCGCTATTGACCTATCAGGTATGTACACTGCTACTGATGATGGTGTGACTAACCCCTACAATATTGTTATAAGTCCAGGAGTTGTTATTCCAGTAGGTTCTAATAACTCGTCTAACCCTTCTATTCAGCGGTTGGACACTGGTACTAACTTGCAACTAGCGCAATTTGAGATGAATGAGCTACAAAACTCTATCAAACGTGCTTTGTTTAATGATTTGCGTGATCCTACTGGCCCTGTTCGCTCTGCTACTGAGATTGCTATTGACTCAAGAGAACTAGCCAAGCGTATTGGGTCAGCCTTTGGACGACTACAGACAGAAGTATTGGTGCCTATCCTTAAGCGTGTTGTTCACATCTTGACTCGTCGTGGACTACTTCAGCCTATCCAACTAGATGGTCGTGATATTGAGATTAAATTCTTATCACCTTTGGCAAAAGCACAGGATGGTGAGGATATTATCAATGTCCAACAAGCTGTTCAGTTTGTATTGCAGAATGCTGGCCCTGATCAAGCTAAGATTGGTTTCAAGCTAGAAGACTTTGGTACATGGGTAGCCTCTAAAACTGGTATGCCTGCTGAGTTAGTACGCACTCCAGCAGAGAAAGCACAGATCATTCAGGCTGGTGCTGAAGCGGCACAACAAGGTCTAGCGACTTCACAAGCTCCGATGCAAGTTCAATGAGTTGGTCAGAAATTAACCAATCTGCCGACCCTGCTCTTGCTAAGAAACAAGCAGGAATACGCTTACAAAATGCTTCTGATTTGGCTAAGTCTTATCACAGAGCCTTTACAACTGAGGACGGTCAGCGTATCTTGTCTGACCTGACTAAGCGATTTGTCTACGATAACGACACTTCCTTTGGATCAGGAAACATTAATTATGAGGCCGCATACCATAATGGGGAAGCTGGAGTAATTAAGTTTTTAATCAATCAAATGAAGCAAGCTGAAATATTATAGGACTACATTATGTTAGATGAACAGGCCGCACCAGAAGCACAACCAGAACGCGATACCCTGCTAGATCAAGCACAACCTAGTTTAGAAGCAGGAGAGTATTTTCTTACCGATGGCATCAAAGGTACAGGCGATACCCCTGAGTGGTTGAACACTGAGAAATATAAATCTGTTGCCGAACAAGCTAAAGGATATGCTGAACTATCCAAACGGTTTGGTGGATTTAAAGGCGCACCTAAAGACGGTTACGCTACCCCTGAAGGTGTTGAGAAAGACGATGCTCTATATCAAGAGTTAGAAGCATTTGCTACTAAGACCAATATGAATGGCGATGCGTTTAGTGAAGCATGGGAATTGTTATCAACACAAGGCCAAGTAGCAGAAGAGTACAGTCAAGAAGTAGAGTTAAGCAAGCTAGGTGACAATGCTCAAGAGCGTATTAAAACTGTTGAAGGGTTTATGAAGAACAATCTTGATGCAGATACTTACGAGCAAGCCAGAGGATTGGTTAACAGTGCTGAAACTATCCAGCTTGTTGAGATGCTAGTAAGAGCTACTGCTCCTACCAAACTTCCAATGGAGGGTGGTCACAATCCAGAAGGTTTGTCTAAGGAAGCTATTGAAGCAGAAATGTTTAGAAAGGATGAACACGGCAATTTACTGAGAAGTGTAAGTCCAGAGCATAACGCTAAAATCGCAAAAATGTGGGAAGCCTTTGGTGGCGACCAGTAGTAATCCATTGATTCTTATGGGGTAAAAGGTGTATAATCCAAACACTGGATACCCTTTTCCCAAAGGCCCAGTAAATTTAGGTTGAATGCTGACCAATTTTACTGGGTACTCAGCTTAAACCTTGAAAAACTATTTAATTTATTACTCTTTTTCGAGGACATTCTTATGAGTAAGACTCTATCGTCCGTTGCAGTCACAGAATTTGACTCAATGGTAAAACACGCCTATCAAGGCACAGGGCTATTGAAGCCTGCTGTTACTATTCGTAACAACGTAGTTGGTGACACTTATAAATTCCGTCGTATGGGCAAAGGCCTTGCTAACCAGAAGTCTACTTCTGATTTGGTAACTCCTATGAACGTAGCGCACGAATTTAAAACTGCTACCCTCACTAACTGGAACGCTCCAGAATACACTGACATCTTTGACCAAGCTGATGTTAACTTTGATGAGAAGCAAGAACTAGCAAGCACTATTGCGGACGCTATTGGCCGCCGTTGTGACCAACTTGTTATTGACGCTCTAGATGGTTCTACGCCAGATGCCGCTGATATTGTTCATGGTGGTGTATCTTTGACTATGGCTAAGATCATTGCCGCACAGGTTTCTTTGCGCGGACAGAATGTACAAAACTCTAATCTTTATGCCGCTGTTAATGCCGCTGGACTTGGTGGACTTTTGAATGATGAGAAAGCAACATCTTCTGATTATCAAACAGTTAAAGCTCTTGTCTCTGGTGACGTAAACAGTCTAGCTGGATTCCAGTTTATCATTCTTGGAGATCGTACAGAAGGTGGCCTAAGCGTTACTGCTAACACTGTTGACTCTTGGTTCTTCCAACGTGATGCTGTTGGCCTTGCTATCGGTATTGACATGAAGACTTCTGTAGATTGGGTTCCAGAGCGAACTTCATATCTATGTAACGGTATGCTTAAAGCAGGTTCTGTTGTTCGTGACAACGGTGGTCTGGTTAAAGTTGAATACAAAGACAACGTATAAGGAGAGTTATTATGGCTTTTGCAAGATCAGGTTTATGCCGTATTGGCGGCTCAGGAACAGGTGGTTCAACTTGGCAGTATTCTACTGCTGATGCTAAAGCCGCTATTGTTACATCAGGATACATGAATTCCGCTTATGACGAAGTAGCTTTGGGAGACGTAATCACTTGTGTTACTTCTACTACCCCACCTACAGCTTTTATCACTTATGTTAAGGTTCGTGCGTCTGCTGTTGTAGCATTAGCTGGTGGTTCAGTAATCACTGCGTAAAGTAGTAAAGTAGTAAAAAGTAGTAAACTGACTGGGGGGTTCGCCCCCCTTTCTTTAATAACTTAGGATGTATGTATGGCTAGTAAAATCCAATTAATTTCTAACGCATTAATTTTAATTGGCGATCTGCCTATCACATCTTTAGAAGGCAATTCTCGCGCCCAAACTGTAGCTAACAATCTGTATCCTAATATTGTACAGAACGAGTTAACTAAATACAGATGGGGATTTGCGCGGAAGAAAGGCCAGTTAGACTTAACAACTGAAGTTCCAGTAGGTACTGAATGGCAATCTATTTACCAATTACCTGCTGATCTCTTATTCCTTATTAAAATTAATCCGCAAGTTCCATATGGCTTATACGGTGACAAACTGTATTGCAATGCAAGCTCTGCCATATTTGCTGATTACATATACAACGCTCCAGAATCCACATGGCCTGTCTACTTCAGTAAGATGATTGAGTATGCCCTTGCTATGGATTTTGCCCCTTCTATTCGTGACAGCGCGGCTTCTATGGATGCCAATGCAAGACAGTATCTTAATGCTTCTCGCATGGCTAGATTTACGGATTCCCAACAATATCCTGTAGTGCCTATAACCGACCGTCCCTTTATTAACGTAAGGTTCTAGTTATGGCAAAGTCCAAGTTTCTACAAAGTTCATTTGTTAGCGGAGAGCTATCACCCCTACTTAAAGGGCGCGTAGACCTTGAGCAATACTATCAGGGTGTAGCTACTGCTGAAAACGTCTTAATCGTCCCACAGGGGGGTTTAAAGCGCAGAGCAGGGACTCAGCACGTTGATGTGGCAGAGAAGATATTTGAACCTTTTATATCTGCTGGATTAGAGCAACAATTTAGTTTTGTTGTAACAGTGGGATTGCCTCTTGTTGGTAGCACTTATACCAATAATTCTTCTACATTTACAATTACATCTTATACTGGATCAAGTCTTCCATATACAGTGTATGCAGATAGAACTGTAGGAACAAATGATCCTACTGCCAGCGGCACTCTTGTCAAAACAGTTAGCACTCCCAATCTTACATACACTTCATTTCAGACATTTGTTGTGACTATGCCAGAAGGTGGTACTGCGGCTAATATTAATGACTTTGATCCTGCTACTGTAGGTCTGACTACGACTAATATTGGAGTAAATGGTACTGGCGCTAATCCTGATTATGTAGTTGCGTTTTACAATATTGCTGGGACAGTTGATCTAGGCAAAATAGTCGATGTTAAAAACATTCAATTAAGTGGTGCTGGTTCTGGCGTATTTAAAATACAGGCTTCTGTAGACAATGTTTCTTGGGGTACTTTTTTAAGCATGACTGTTACTCAAGACGCGCAGTCATTTAGAATTAGATTATCAGATTCTTTTGATTACAAATATTTTAGAATTGTTAGAACTGGTGATACTGGTGATCTTGGTACGTTAAAGATTCAGTTAAGTGAATTCAATATCTTGTATCCAACAGCTACCGCTTCTGATGTTAAGACATTTGATTTTAGTGTCGAAACAAATAGACATTATTTATGCGTTCTTACTGGAGGTGCTGATACTACACCCTCTTATGGCAACATGGCTATATATAGAGTTACTGATCAAACTTCTAGCTTTACGCCAGTAGCTAATTTACCCATGCCGTTTAAATCTTCTGAAGTTGCTGATGTCCGTGATGTGCAGACAGAAAATGTCATGCTGATGTTTCATGAAAATCATGCACCACAAAGAATTATAAACACAACTACAACAACTTTTGCTGTTGATGATATTCCGTTTCTAAATGTTCCTCAATATGATTATGATGACGCAGAAAGTCCTACGCCTATAAGCTATGTGACTACATTAACATTAACCCATTTTGAAGTAGGCGATAGATTCCAAATAGATGTTGAAGGAGTCTTGAGTAAAAATATTACATTAACTGGGTCGGCATCATCAACTGCGGCTAACATACAAAGAAACCTACAGGAAATGCCTATATTTGGTGATACAGGTGTTGCTGTTACAGGTGGTCCTTCTGCATTTACAATTACTGTGTCTGGAGAATCTACAAAATCTTTTGAGTTATGGTCGGGTTTTGCAACCTCAGATAGTGGGGGAACTGCGAATGAAGTAGCTTTTGCTTTAGTAACGCAAGGATCACCTCGCAAAGAAGATGTATGGTCTGCTACTCGCGGCTATCCTAAGACTGCCGCATTCTATGCTGGACGGCTATGGTTAGGTGGCACAAAATCAAAACTACAAAGCGTGTTTGCTTCTAGGTCTGGATCATTCTTTGATTTCTATACAGAAGAGGGTGATGCTGACGAAGGTATCTTTATTACAGTATCTTCTAGGAACTTAACAGAAATTATTGATATTAACCCTGATCGTGGCTTACAGGTGTTTACTGCTGGAGCAGAGTTTCTTGTTACTGGCACTACTCCTGCGGATGTTGGTGTTCAAGCACAGACTCAACATGGCGCGTCTAATCTTGAAGTTAAATCTGTTGATGGCGCTACATTGTTTATTGATCAGAATGGTAAAACACTACGGTCTTATTTATATAACTTTAATGAAGATGCTTATAACAGTACTGACATTTCTGTATTGTCTTCTCAGTTAATAGATAGCCCAAAAGATGTAGCTGTTTTAACTGGCACAAAGTCTGAAGATGCTAACTGGGTATTTATTATTAACCAAGATGGCACTGCTGGTATTCTGAATACGCTTAGATCGCAGGATATTAATGGGTTTACAAAGTGGATTAACGGATACACGAACTCAGACTATCCTTTAGAGCTTGTGTCTGTTTCTGTCGTTAACAATGATCTATTTATAGTTAATAAAAGAACTACCGCCTCTGCGACAACTTATACTATAGAACGGTGGAGCTTTGACTATCTATTGGATTCTTCTGTACGATTATTAAGTACTACAAGCTTGGTAGGAAACAACCTGTATCTAGGGACTTCTTACTACAATGGAGAAACTGTTAACGTTGTACTACAAGGATTTACTCGCCCTAATCGTGTTGCTATTGATGGTTATATTCTACTCACTGATACCGAGAAAAACATTCTGCTAGATAACGATCCTGTTACTGGTGCGATAGATGTAGAGGTTGGCTATAACTTTGTGCCTAAGATTGTACCTATGCCATTGAACACTAATTCTCAAGCGATTGCTGGTCAAAACCAGATGCGTGAAAAGAAAATAAACAGAATGAATCTAAGGGTTTATGAAAGCTCTGGTGTGTATATTGATGGCAATCCTGTTCCTATTAGGCAGTTTGGTGATGCGGCTAACACTCCATTGAATGCTAACTTGCCTAAACAAACTGGTGTCATACAAGACAACAATGGCGGTAATGGCTGGGGAATAGAAGTGGTGCCAGAGATTACAATCCCTGATCCGACTCCATTCCATATTCAGGCTATTGAGTACGAGGTAGAGTCTTCTTGAATGAGTTAAGAAAGCAGGACGACATAGTAAAGCTACAGACCTTGATGTTGCAAGGTGATACACTTGAGTTAGAAGTAAAACACCATTTTAGCGATGGGTTGTATGCAAGAGAGTTGTTTATACCAGCAGGCGTTTGCTTAGTAGGAGCGTTACATAAAACTACACACTTGTACACTGTAGTAAAAGGCAGATGTAAGGTGTCTAGCCAGTTTGGAAATTTGGATATTGAAGCTCCCTTTATGGGTGAAACAATTCCTGGAACTAAGCGTGTTATATACGCTGAAACAGATTGTGTATGGATAGGGTTTCATCCTACTAATTTAACAGATGTAGACGAAATTGGACGGCAAATTTTAGAAGCCGAGGAGATTTAAAATGTGGGTAGTAGTAGCCACCATAGCCGCAAGTACAGCAGTCAGCACTTACGGACAAATAGAAGCTGGTAAAGCACAGCAAGAATCACTTGAGCGACAAGCTGAAGAAGAAAAGATTGCGGCTGAAGGTCGAGAGTTAGAGCGTAAACAAGAGTTGAATAGAGTTCTTGCGGCTAATGCTGTTAGTGCGTCTATGTCTGGCATAACTGGTGAAGGTACTCCTGCAAGTATTGCTCTTGAAAGTGCAAAGCAAATTGGCTCTAGTGAAGGTATGATTAATCTATCTGAAAAGCTTAAACGCGCTCAATTACGCAGACAAGGCGCTATGGCTCGATCAACTGCTAATGTTAATGCAACATCTACTTTGCTCAAGGGCATTAGCTCTATGGCATCGCTAGGAATTGATACCACACCTAAAGAACAAGGTGAATAAGAATGGCTAGACAACCTAGACAACAACCTATTGGCTTCTACGGCAAGTTTCAACCTACTGGTGTGGATAACTCTGCGGCTCGACGTATGCAAGCTCTTGCTGGTTTAGCAGGACAAGTAGGTGGTATGGCTGAACAGTTTGGCATTGCTAAGGCTGAAGAATTGGCTCCAGCAGAAGCGGCTCTAGCTGTTGAAGAAGCTATTACTGTTGATCCAGAGACAGGTGAAAAAGTTTTTGGGGAAGTTCCTGTAAGAAAGGGATGGGGTTCGCGTGTATTTAATCCTCTTGCGGTTGCTGGCTATGAAGCTGGAATGGAAAATGAGATTACATCTCTTGTAGACAACACTTATACGAAATATCCTACTAATACAGAAGGGTATGCAACAATTGTTAGTGAAGGTATAGCTGGTTTAATAGACAATATGCCAGCAGAAATGAAGCCTCAAGCTCAACTCTATTTTAATCAAATTAATAAAACTGCGTTTTCAAAAGTTGCAACAGCAGAAAATAAAATTAATACTGATATTGCTCTTGGTGAAGTTAACACTGCTATTGTTAATGCAGATGCTAATATTACTAATCTTGCTTTTGAGGGTAGGCTTGAAGACTTACAGGCCGCTTTAAACAATAGAGATGAATATGCTAGTAAATATATAGGCCGCGTTCTTGATCCCAGTTCTTACGCTGACGGTAAAATAAAACTTAAAAATGAAATTGTTAATCAATTAGCATTAGGGGAGTTTGATCGCGCTTTGAGAAAAGGGGAGGGTGAACCTTCCGTTCGGATCAAGCAAGCTGAAGATTCATTAAAGGAGCTAAGAGCGCAAGATAGAATTGCTATTCCTGATCCTGCTGACCCAACAAAGACAATTACTTTAACGCCTGATCAAAAAAATACATTAGTTAAAGATATCTCTAATAACATTAGCGATTTTAAAGATTCTGAAATAAAAGCGGCTGAAGAGTTAAGACAAGCAGATGAACTAACTCAGATAGCAAATTATAATCTTGCAATGGTTACGGCTCAAGATGACACAATCTCTCCTGAACAGAAAATAGTTTCTATTAATGAAGCAGAAGCTAAAGGAAATGTCAGAAAAGAAGACGCTGTACTTTTAAGGCGTTATGTTAATTCTGTTAAAGCGTTAAATGCTGTAACTAACTCACAAGAAATGGGTGATATTCTTGTTAGGGTTAATGATCTTAATGCAAACTTAAACTACACCGCAGAATCGAGAGATTATTTATCTGGTATTAATAACATTCGTGCTGACATAATGACCATGCGAGCTAATGGCAATTTAAGTCAAGGCGATGAAACTAAATTAAATGCTCAGATTAATAATTTAACAGCGGCTAAAATTGCTGGAGCAACAGTTGACATTGCAAATGGGTTTTCAAAAGCTGATAAGCAAATCCAAACTCAATTAAATCCTGATTTGTGGGGTACTGCTCGTAGGGCATTATTTGATCAAGTTGAGTTAGAAGTTGAAGAATTAGATATTGTTAATGAAAGGGAAAAGACTAGAGCTAGAAAAGATTTATATAATAAAAATGTTACTACTGTTATTCAAAATATACAATCTAGCAAAAGGCTTCAAGCTATAGAGTTAGTCAATACTTTAACTGCTACAAGTATAGCGGCTCCAGTTATTGCTACTCAAGCCCAATATGATGCCCTTCCATCTGGGGCAGAGTTTGTTGAAAATGGAATTACATACAGGAAACCTTAATGCCAAGTCAATTTGGTGGGATAGCCGTAAACGAATCTATTGAACAGCCTTTAACTGGGGCTGAAGCTGTGCCTGCAAGTCGGTTTGGCGGTGTTGCTATAGATGGAATGGAACAAGTTAACATTCCGAAAGCTAATGATATTGCATTAAATAATGTTATTGATTTAAATAGCGATGATCCAGAAATAGCTCCATTGCAAGAAGAATCAAACAACCAAAAAGAACAAATGTTGCAACTAGCTGAATCGCGTTTTTCTCCTGAGACTATTCAATCTTGGGAAAATAATCCTATTGAATTTGGTGAAGCGTTTTCATTTTTAGAGTGGTCTGATGTTACTCCTTTGGGCGGCATTGCTACTGGTGTAAACGCTATAAAACTAGCTAACATTAGCGGTAAGCTGGAAGAAGGAAAAGAGATTTCGGAAGGCGAGCAGTCTACATTAGATGAGTATATTAATAAAACGCTAGAAATGAATCTGCGCGGCATGAGCTATGGTGGGAAAATTGCTTACTACGGATCACCTTTGCCTGCATTTATGCTTGAATTTGCCGCTACGATGGGTGTTGGAAAAGCCGCCCAAGCCGCTACTGTTAAAGCTATTACCAAAGGGGTAGAGGTTAGTGTGCTTAAAGCCGCTACCACTAAAGCCGCTGGAAGAGTAGCAAGAGTAGTTACGCAATCTGCCGCTATGGTTCCAATGACAGTTCGTAATTATGGCGATCAAAGACTAGGGCCGTGGACTGTTACAGATAAAGGTCAGTTAATCTTCAAAGAAGCTACAGACAGCCCAGCCATGAGCGCATTAAAAGCATACGCTTATACTAGCGTAGAGGTAGCTAGTGAGTTATCTGGAGCTACACTGGGAAAATATATAATTAATCCTGTTACAAAGAAACTAAGCACTCCATTAATTAATGGTCTGAATGCGCTTCCTGCTAACTTGAAAGAAGGTTTATTCCGAGCTTATAAATCTATTAAGCCTAATGCCACCATATCTAAAGCGTTTACTCGCGGTGGCTGGAATGGAATGATTGCAGAGTTAGGGGAAGAAAGAGTTGCCGATGTTTTAAGAGAAACAGTTAATCTTACTCTTGAAGATGGGTATACATTTGATCAAGTAATTGACGGCATAACTCCCTCTAAAGATCAGTTACTTTTAGAAGCTGGTTTAATTGGTACAATGGGTGGGATTAAAACTTCAGCAAATATTGGCGCAAATTTATTTATCTCAAAAGGTAGCTCTAGGGCTGACGCTGAATCTGCTATTAACAGTCTTGGTGTTATTGAGCAAGAAGCAATTATAGATTCACAGCTACAGGTTGATACGACTCCTTATATTCCAATTGAAGAAGCTTTGCAACCAGATCGTCCGTCAGTCAAGTCTACTCTTTTACAGGAGTATGATCAGTACCAACAGGCTGAAGGTGCTGTCTCTTATACACATCTGACGCTGCCGACGAATAGAGAGGTGTAGAT
>OJIK01000456.1_pt1 | contig 12463 bp, 11 predicted proteins | sample 1595571 | NCBI WGS metagenome assembly OJIK01 (sample SAMN05416791, study PRJEB24817) | seawater metagenome | isolation source: Sea water | place: Canada:Atlantic | collected 2013-11 | reverse complement strand
TCTATTCGTCGGCAGCGTCAGATGTGTATAAGAGACAGGTTGAACCTGATGATAAGTCTTTAGTTAATGCGGTAATGCCTTGTAATGTTCTACTGAGTTCGGCACTTACTTGTGCATGTTCAGCCTGACTTAATATATTATCGAGACTTTGGCTTACTTCTTGTAATTCTTGGGCGGTTTGGGTTACTTCTACCATAAGTGTGTTGGCATTAGCACTCATACTTTTAAGTGGAATATTGTTGAGATTATCAATAAATTGTTCAGCTTTAGCCGTAAGTTGCGAAAACTCATCTCCGTTATTTGGAATAATAGGGTATTCACCATACATTTCAATAGCGGTTACTTTTTGCTCTTTTTTTTCTAACTGTTGAGCACTTTCTTTGGCTTAATTCCTCAATAAGAACCCTTTTATTTTGGCTTATAATTAGCTTTGAGACCGTTATTTTTTATGGTTTCATTTTAAGCCCTTTATTTAAGTTATTTAAAATTCAAAAAGGGATTGACTTTGAGTTTGCTTCTAAAATTATTGGAGATCATTTTCCGGAAATAAAAGACAAACTCTTAAACGTCCTTCAACTCAAACAGCACTCCGCTCAAACCGAGCTCCTTCTTGCTAGCATAGAGCAAAAATCGAATAGCCTAAAGACAATTTCGTTCAAAAAAGCGGTTGACTTATCTTCTAATATTAAGTATATTAAATACGCTTTTATTCCCGTACTTATTCTCTTTATTTTTTTTGCCCTTGGAAAACAATATATTTTTACAGATAGCCTGAAGCGGGTCGTCAATTATCAAGACAACTATAGCCCCCCCGCACTTTTTGAGTTTGTAGTCGCCAACCCATCTCTTTCTACGCTTGAAAGCAGCTCATTCACTCTTAAGGTAACAACAAAAGGGTCCATAGTTCCTGAAGCGGTAAGTATTGTTTATAATGACGCTGTCTACCTTTTAAGTTCAGTTAGCCCAGGCGTCTTCGAGTATCAGTTTCTCCAGCCCAAAGAATCAATTAACTTCAAGCTAAGTTCGGGAAGTGTTATTTCAGCCCCCTTACAGCTTACAGTTGTACCGACCCCTCTTGTCCTTGGTATAAACCTATATGTTTACCCACCTAAATACACTCAAGAGCCTCAAAGAAAAATTGAAAACAATGGCAACGCGACCGTTCCCGAGGGCTCAAAATTGAAGTGGGAAGTTCTGACAAAGTCAACCGATACCGTTGTGATCCTAAACAGCGCCTCTTTTTCCTTTTTTGACAAGTCTAATCAGAAATTTACACATGTCCAGCAAGTTTTCAGATCGATGGGATACTCTATCACAACCAGCAACTCGAAACTTAAAAACTTTGAGAACCTTGACTATTTTATTAATTTAATAAAAGATAAACCGCCACTAATCCAGCTCCAAATGAAGCGGGACTCTACCTTACAAGAAAGGCTTTATTTTTACGGACAGGTTTCAGATGATTATGGTGTTCGGGCTTTAAGGCTCCACTATTTTCCCACCGAATCCCCAAATAACATTTCTGTTATTCAAGTGTCTTTAACTCAAAGTAATCCTCAAGAATTTACGTATGCTTTCCCAGACAACCTTAATCTTTTAGAGGACATGGCTTATTCACTATATTTTGAGGTGATAGATAATGACCGTCTCCACAACTATAAGTCTACCCGCAGCCGAACATTTACTTACAAACAAAAAACAGAAATACAACTTGAAGCTTCAAGAATTAAGGAACAGAGCGAAGTCTCCAACGCATTCCAAAAAGCATTAAAAGCACTTGCCGAACAAGATCAGAGACTTAAGGAGATTTCAATTAATCAAAAAGAAACACAACTTCTTAATTATTCAGATCAACAAAAGCTTAAGCAGTTTATTGAGCGTCAAAAAAGTCAGGATAAATTACTCACAAGGCTCAATCAAACCATGGAGAGAAACCTTAACCGTTTTAAAAAAGAAGGAAAAGACGTTTTCAAGGACCAATTACAGAAACGGTTAAAAACGCAACAAGAGGAATTAAAGAAGAATGAAAAGATTTTAGAAGAAATCGAGAAGGTTGCTAGCAAAATCAACAAGGAAGAGCTAGCAAATAAGCTTGCTGAAATGGCTAAACAAAGCAAAAACAAACAACGAAGCCTTGAGCAACTTCTAGAACTTACAAAACGCTACTATGTTACTAAAAAATCTGAGCAAATTAACTCAAAACTAAAGGAGTTGTCAGAGTCGCAAGAACAACTAGCTGATAAGCCAACAAAAGCAAATAATAAATCAACTCAACAAGCTCTTAATAAATCCTTCGATGAGATTCGGAAAGAGATAGCGGCTCTGAAAGAAGACAATAACGCCTTGGCTAAGCCGCTGCAACTTCTTGACGACCCGTTGCTCGAGGAGTCTATCGTGAAAGATCTAGAAGAAGCTCTTGAGAGGTTAGAGGAAGAAAAAGATTTTCCAGATTATGAACAAGCCAAAAGCGCATCCTCAGAGGCTCAAAAAAGCCAAAAGAAAGCAGCTCAAAAAATGCAGCTAATGACTAAAAAAATGTCTCAAAACATGAGCGCTGGGGGTACTAAACAAATGAGCGAAGACATTGAGGTGCTTCGTCAAATATTAGATAATTTAATTTTATTCTCTTTTGAGCAAGAAGCGCTAATGAATCAGTTTGTTTTGGCGGGATCTAATCCGCGTCAATATGCAGTGAAACTTCTTCGACAAAGCAATCTTCGAACCCACTTTGAACACGTAGAGGACAGTTTGTTTGCGCTGTCTTTACGTCAGCCTATGATCTCTGAATTGATTAGTAAAGAAGTGGCAGAAGTTTTTTTTAATATTGACAAAAGCTTAGCGCTCCTTTCAGAATATGAACTCCAAAAAGGGGTTAGTTCTCAGCAATTTGCAATGATGGCAACTAATAAATTAGCAGACTTGTTAAGCAATACATTAAGCAACATGGAGGCTCAACTAGAGCTGTCACCTGGCCAAGGCCAAGGGGAAATGCAGCTTCCAGACATCATTATGAGTCAAGAGTCCTTAAACGAACAAATGGAACAAAAGCTGGGCGAAAAGGGAAAAGAATCAGAGGAAGAAAGCGGTGAACCCAAAAGCGGAAACAAAGGAAAAGAGAAAGGGCCAGGTGACCCTAAGGGTTCAACACCCTCACCAGGAGGTGAAGGCGGGAAAAACGCACAAGAGTCTGAAAACGAAGTAGATAGCGCCGAACTTTTTGAGATATTTAAAAAGCAACAACAACTAAGGACGGCGCTACAGGATTTGTTACAAAAAAATGGGATGTCAGCCAAAGAGAGTGACTTACTGAAGGCTATGAATAAAATCGAAGAAAACCTTGTTAATCAAGGTGTTACGACGAAAACACTTAATCAAATGAAAGCCTTAAAGCATCAGCTTTTAAAGCTCAATAAAGCGACACTTCAGCAAGGGGAAGACTCTAAAAGAGAGTCGGACACAAGCAAGGCCCCACGCTCTGAAGCACCTACTATAAGCCCCGAAACTATAAAACAATATTTTAGCACTACTGAAATATTAAACAGACAAAGTTTACCTTTGCGCCAAGAGTTAAGGAAAAAAGTCCAAGAATACTTTAAAACAACAAATGATTAGTTTTAGCACAGAAACCACATTTGAATTACCCAAATCAGAGGCTATTAGTCTTTGGCTAAGTTCAATTATTTTAAAAGAAGACCATTCTGAAGGGGAAATCTCTATTGTTTTTTGTAACGACGATTATCTACATAAGTTGAATCTGGAGTTTTTAAATCACGACACTCTTACGGACGTTATAAGTTTTGATTATTCGATCGGAAAACAGGTCCACGGCGAGATATTTATTTCTATTGACCGGGTCAAAGAGAATGCGACTGAGTTTAACCAAACTTTTCAAACAGAACTCTCAAGGGTCATGGCTCATGGTATTCTTCATTTTTGTGGCTACAAAGACAAGACTGAATCAGAATCTTCCTTGATGCGAACAAAAGAAGGCTTCTATCTTCAGCAACTTATGGATAAGCCTTTCTAAATACCTATATTTGCAAACGCAACTGATTTGTTCCACGTGGAACACTAAATAAGCAATGAATGTTTGATAAAATTTACGATGTAATTGTAGTAGGAGGTGGTCACGCAGGAAGTGAGGCAGCGGCAGCGGCAGCAAACATGGGAAGTCAAACCCTGCTTGTAACCATGAACCTCCAAAACATAGCACAAATGTCTTGTAATCCAGCAATGGGTGGAATTGCTAAGGGTCAAATCGTACGTGAAATAGACGCTTTAGGCGGCTACAGCGGAATTGTAAGCGATACGTCAGCCATTCAGTTTAAAATGCTTAACAAGTCTAAAGGTCCCGCAATGTGGAGTCCACGGGTTCAGAGCGATCGAATGCGTTTTGCGGAGGATTGGCGGATGCTTCTAGAGCAAACAAAAAACCTAGACTTCTATCAGGAAATGGTTACAGGCCTTGTGGTTAAATCGGGAAAAGTTACTGGCGTTAAAACTTCCTTGGGTGTTGAAATAAGAGCAAAGTCCGTAGTATTAACAAACGGGACCTTCCTCAATGGTCTTATTCATATTGGAGACAAAAACTTTGGAGGAGGTCGTGCAGGTGAAAGAGCTGCAACAGGCATTACAGAACAACTCGTAGAATTAGGCTTTGAGTCTGGTCGCATGAAGACGGGGACCCCGCCAAGAGTAGACGGAAGGTCTCTGGACTTTTCTAAAATGATTGAACAGCCAGGCGACAGTGTTCCTGAAAAGTTTTCATATTCTGATATCACCAAACCTTTACAAACCCAGCGCTCATGTCATATGTCCTACACAAGCACAGAGGTTCATAATTTGCTTAAAGAAGGTTTTGATCGATCCCCCATGTTTAATGGCCGCATTCAAAGTTTAGGGCCGCGCTATTGCCCTTCAATTGAAGATAAAATAAACCGTTTTGCAGACAAAGACCGCCATCAAATATTTGTAGAGCCAGAAGGCTGGAACACGGTTGAGTATTATATCAACGGGTTTTCCACCTCTCTTCCCGAAGACATTCAATTTAAAGCATTACGAGCCGTTAAGGGTTTCGAAAAAGTGAAGTTCTTTCGACCCGGTTATGCCATTGAATATGACTACTTCCCTCCTACTCAATTAACCCATTCCTTAGAAACCAAGCTTGTTAGTGGTTTGTATTTTGCAGGCCAAATTAATGGCACAACAGGCTATGAAGAAGCGGCTTCCCAAGGGTTAATGGCTGGGATTAACGCCAGTTTGAAGGTTCGCGAAGAAGATTCTTTTATACTGAAAAGAAACGAGGCCTACATAGGAGTTTTAATAGACGACCTAATTACTAAAGGTACTGAAGAGCCGTACCGAATGTTTACGTCACGGGCAGAATATCGCACGCTTTTAAGACAAGATAATGCCGACATTAGGCTAACCCCAAAAGGTCATGCGCTCGGAATTGCTAGCGAGAAGCGTTTAAGGCGCATGGAGGAAAAACTTTCCAAAGCGGAATCCTTTGTAGAGTTTTTTAGAACACAAAGCGTAAAGCCAGAAGAGGCTAATCCTGTTTTAGAAAGTAAAGATTCAGCGCTGATTCGACAATCCGATAAAATGTTTAAGGTGTTTTCAAGGCCTAATATTGGCATAGAAGACGTCCGCAAATTTGTAGCTGTCGAAGACTATATTAATCAGAATAATTTAGATAGGGAGGTTATTGAACAAGCAGAGATACAGGTTAAGTATTCCGGCTATATAGCTAAAGAAAAAAACAATGCTGATAAACTTACGCGGCTTGAATACGTAAAAATACCAATGGATTTTGACTATTCACAAATCAAATCCATGAGTTACGAGGCGCGCGAAAAACTTAAAAAAGTGCAGCCAACAACGGTTGCTCAGGCGTCACGGATTAGCGGGGTTTCGCCTAATGATATTTCGGTCTTGCTTGTATATATGGGGCGCTAAATTAATTAAAATGTTCCACGTGGAACGTTGTATGAAAACACACAAAACACACATCACTCTTAAGGACTATTCTGTCAGCGGAGAAGCTTTTGAGCTATTGGCTGACCCATCCCTAGACTTGCTTTATACACACCCCAAGCCGAGTGATTTAGAACTAAAGACATACTATCCAGATACTGGCTATATCTCACACAGCAACCAATTGAAGTCTCTTATAGACGTTCTTTATCATGTTGTTAGGTATTTTTCCTTAAGACGAAAGGTAAAGCTTGTAGCTACTTTTAAAGCGGATACAGCAACCCTTCTAGATGTAGGGGCCGGAACGGGATATTTTACAAGAGCAGCAAAGAAAGGTGGCTGGGTCGCTAAAGGCATAGAGCCTAATTCTACAGCAAGAGGGCTGGCAAACGACAAGAGCTATAACTCAGTTTTTAGTGAAAAAATGTTAAATAGTTTTCCTACGGCTTCTTTTGATGTTATTACACTTTGGCACGTCTTAGAGCATCTTCCAAACTTGGATAAAGATATCAAAACCTTCAAGAAACTACTAAAGCCAAATGGCCGAATTATTGTAGCAGTTCCGAATTTTAAAAGTTACGATGCGCGCCACTTTAAAAAATTCTGGGCAGCATATGATGTACCAAGGCATTTGTGGCACTTTTCTAAAGAATCTATCCCAAAGGTTTTTTCTAGAGTACAGATGTCGTTAGAATCAACCCACCCTATGCTAATGGACGCATACTATGTTAGCATGTTATCTAATAAACACAAAACAGGATCACATAAGGTTTTTAGTAGTTTATGTACTGGCTTTCTTTCAAACCTTAAGGCGCTAAAGACGGGGGAATACTCTTCGTTGATTTATGTCTTAAAAAACAATAGTTGGCGTTCTAAAGCGCTTTAAGCGATTTTGACCTAGCAATCCAGTACTTTGTAAGGCAAAAAAGATTCGCGCCATTAAGAGCCACATAAGACATGTGATTTGAATAAACGAATACAATCGTACAGCTGTTCGTCTATAGATTTTTTCTATTAACGAACTCCTTTGCCTATTTTGTATAAATCCCATTGGTTTTTTTTACTTTTGTAGTATAAAATTAAAACTTACATTCATGAAAAATTTAGCTATTTGTTTTTTAACACTAATTAGTTTAACCGGCTGCCAGCAGCAAAAAATAGGGTTTGTTGACAATGTGGTACTTATTAATGATTACCAAGAGCGAGTCGACATAGAGTCGAAACTTCAATTAAAAATTAAAGCATTCAAAACACGCACTGACAGCCTTCGTTCTGCATTTGAGCTAGAAATTAAAGAAGCTGAACTAAGAGCACGCAAGATGTCTCAGTCATCAATCCAGAAGTTATCCCAAGAACTTCAGCAAAAAGAGCAAATTCTTCAAAAAAGTGTTCAGATTGAACAGCAATCAATTGCGCAAGAAAGCCAAACACTAAACGATTCTATTATTAATAAGGTTATTAAATTTGTGAAAGATTACGGCAAGTCGAATAATTTCAATTACATATTGGGAAGTAATGAAGCTGGAAGTGTTTTGTACGGGGAAGACACTTCGGATTTAACACAAGAAATTCTTAAGGCTTTAAATGCCGCTTACGCTAAGAATTAAGGTTTTTTCATGTGTAACAATCGAGTCAGTTTAATCGACAAATCTGTAAGAATAATTTTTGCATTTCCATTTCGCTCTATTTGATAGCTCGCCAGCTCGATTTCTTTAGATATCTCATAAATATTAGACGAATCTATGAACGGGGCAAAATTCTCAATTTTAAAACTTTTGTCATTTAGTTTAATGAAAACCAGCTCCTTAGCACCATAGTTGTAGAGCATGGCATGTCTAAAAAACCGCAAACTATAATCCAAAAACTGTTTTTGAATTTCTCGACCAGCCTTAGAGATTTCTTGGCTCCACGCCATGAGGCTATTGATGGACCGTTTATTACTTTTTGCCTGAAACGCAGTCCGAACCCACGCTATAAACCAAGCCTCGAACAGAAGGTCTTCAGGTTCCTGACTTAATAAATCTAAAGCTCTGCTAAAACTTCCTTCAGATTGATGAGCGATATTTTGCGCCAAGTTCTTCTCTGTATTATGTCCTTCAATTAAGGCGCTCTTTATCGTTTCCTCAGAAAGGGGGTTTAAATGTACCGATTGACACCTTGAGCGTATGGTTCCAATTAACCGCTCTTCGTCTTCTGTGATTAGAATGATAACTGTTTTATCAGCAGGCTCTTCAATAAGTTTTAACAGTTTGTTGGCGCACATCGAATTCATTTTTTCTGCCATCCAAACAATCATAACCTTGTATCCGCCGTTAAATGCCTTAAGGGACATTTTAGACGCAATATCACTTGCCTCCTCTACGCCAATATTACCTTGTTTATTGCCAACACCGACTAATTCATACCAGTCGTTAATAGAGCCATAAGGGTTTGTCTCAACAAACGTTCGCCACTCACTTATGTAGTTGGATGAAATCGGTTTTGTTTTCACTTTATCACTGGTGGTTACCGGGTATACGAAGTGGATGTTTGGATGCGTCAAGGGATTCATGTAGCTAAGACCAATGGGCTGCTGTTTGATCAAATAGTCTGCGTATGCAATAGCCATAGGCAGCCCTCCTACGCCACGCTTTCCAACGTAAAGTTGTGCATGTGGAACGCGGCCAGAATCGACCGCTTGCATCAGGTGTTTTTTCAACAAAGGTTGCCCTATAATATCTTCAAAAGTCATGAAACAAAGATAGCAGATTTAATTGAATCTCATACGTTATCATAAGCGCCATGAGCATTGTTTAAAAAGCAGTCTTTTTTTATAGAGTCGCATTTCTGTACAACTTTTTCAAGTGTATATCTCGCAAGCTAAAAGAAATACTTACCTTTGAAATCTTATAAAATCAACAAAACTACTTCCAAGCAATGAAAGCACTACAAAGTATAAATTTTAAAAATAAAAAAGCATTAATTAGAGTTGACTTTAATGTTCCTTTGAATGCACAATTTGAGGTAACTGATGCCACAAGAATTGTTTCTGCCAAGCCAACAATCATGAAGGTTTTAGAAGACGGAGGAAGTTGTATTTTAATGTCTCACCTGGGTAGGCCAAAATCTCAAGAACCAGCATTTTCATTACGACACATTGTTAGCACACTTGAAACTGTGTTAGGAATAGAGGTTTTATTCTCTACCAATTGCATAGGACAAAACGCACAGACGGCCTGTGACAACCTCAAACCCGGCCAAGTCCTTTTGCTAGAAAACTTAAGATATCATGCCGAAGAAACTAATGGAAGTTTAGGCTTTGCTGAAGCACTATCAAACCTAGGGGATTTTTACATTAACGACGCTTTCGGGACCGCCCACAGAGCACATGCCTCAACAACAATTATTGCGCAATTCTTTTCGGAAAACAAATGTTTTGGAAGCCTATTGGCTCAAGAAATAGAAAGTATTGATAAAGTAATGCAAACAGGCGAAAAGCCAGTTTTAGCAATATTAGGAGGCGCTAAGGTCTCTTCAAAAATTACAATTATAGACAATATACTCGACAAAGTGGATCACTTAATTATCGGAGGAGGTATGACCTTTACTTTTGTTAAAGCTCAAGGAGGGAGTGTTGGTGATTCCATTTGTGAAGATGATAAAATGGAGTTGGCGCTTCAAATTTTAGAAAGAGCTAAGGCCAAAAACGTACAAGTTCATATTCCAGTTGATGTTTTAGCAGCAGATGATTTTAGTAATGACGCCAATACTCAAATTGTAGACGTTAGAGCAATTCCCGAAAACTGGCAAGGATTAGATTGTGGACCAAAATCAAAAGCACTATTTCATGAGGTAGTCCAGAAGTGTAAAACTATATTATGGAATGGGCCCTTAGGCGTTTTTGAAATGGAAGCGTTTTCTACTGGAACGATTGCTTTAGGAGATTCAATAGCAGAAGCGACTAAAAATGGCGCATTTTCTTTAGTTGGAGGGGGCGATTCAGTATCAGCAGTGAAGCAATTTGGTTTTGAAAACAAGGTGAGCTACGTCAGTACAGGCGGAGGCGCAATGCTTGAGAGTCTGGAAGGAAAAACACTTCCTGGGATTGCTGCGATCTCAGAATAAACAAGAATAACTTTGATTTTATAGAACAATGCTTAGAGCCTTTTTCTTTATAGGGATGTTAAATATGGGGCCTTTATATGGACAAACTTCAGACAGTTTACCTGAAGGAAGTACCCCCCCAAAAGACACTCTAGCACAGGGTCTTATTCGTGTTCAGCAGATGGAAGAGCATTTCCAAAATGAATTATACGCGAACGACCTTTATAAGGCTCTTAAGGATTCTGTGGCAAATCAATCCTTTGAAGCTGTTTATTATCCAGAACTTCCCACAGACACACTTAAGAAGCGATTGGCTATTCTAGACGCCAAAACCCCTTTTAGTATTAAATACAACCCTTCGCTTGAAAGCGTCATAAAAGGCTACCTAAAGTCTCGCAAACGTTCTACAGAGACCCTGATGCGGATTAGCCGCTATTACTTTCCAATGTTTGAAGAAGTATTAGACAAACACAACTTGCCTTTAGAAATTAAGTATTTAGCAATTGTAGAATCCTCATTGAAGCCACGCGCTAAGTCCCGTGTTGGGGCCACCGGTTTATGGCAGTTTATGTTTTCTACAGGAAAACAGTACGGCCTTGAAGTGAGTAGTTATGTTGACGAGCGATGTGATCCCTTACGCTCCACTAATGCTGCTGCCAAATACTTAAGCTCTTTATATAAAACATTTGGTGATTGGGACCTTGCCTTGGCCGCCTACAACTCGGGACCAGGGAATGTAACTAAAGCGATTAGACGCTCGGGAGGCTATCAAAACTACTGGAATATTCGTCCATTTTTACCCAGAGAAACCGCTAGCTACCTTCCTGCCTTTTTAGCTACATTTTATCTTTTTGAGTATGCAGAAGCTCATGGACTTAAACGCGACCTTAGCCAAGCTTCAATATTGGCAACAGATACGATTCATGTTAAACAGATGGTTTCTTTAGATCAAATAGCGGAACTTATAGACACGAAGATTGAAACGCTACAATTCTTAAACCCCTCTTACAAGTTAGATATTATTCCTGTTTTAGAGACTAAAACCTACACACTAAGATTGCCGCTTGATAAAATCGGTGATTTTGTTCAAAAAGAAGATCAAATTTATGCCTTTGCAAAGGCAGAATTTGAATCTCGAGAAAAGCCATTACCTCAGTTTTTTGAGATTGATTCTAAAATCAGGTATAAAGTTAAGTCAGGAGACTATCTTGGAAAGATTGCTCGTAACTTTAAAGTTAAGGTGAGTCAAATAAAACAATGGAACGGATTACTGGCCAGTGACTTAAAAATAGGACAACGATTGACAATTTATTCGCGAAATCCAACAGCAGATTCTGTTGTTAAAGCAACTCAAACATCATCAAAAAAAACAACGAAAAAAGAAACGTATTTAGTTAAATCCGGAGATTCTCTTTGGAGTATATCCAATAAACTAACAGGTGTGTCTATTCAAAACTTAAAAGAATGGAATGATATTTGGGATAGTCAATTACAACCAGGGATGAATTTAATTATCTCTAATTAAAACACAAAACAATGCGAGAATTTATAAAAGCACTTTGCGTATTTTTAGTATTATCCGCTTGTGAAAATGTAAATGACAAGACGGTTTATAAGCCTAGGTCTTCTGGAAACATTAATGATTTATCAGTGGTAATTGATAATGAATTATGGGAATCACCAGTTGGAGAGACAATACGATCCACTATAGGAGCCCCCTTATATGGGCTCCCTCAAGACGAACCTCAGTTTAAACTAAGGCAAATTCCTTTATCCATTTTTTCGGGCTTTGTAAAAAATACTCGTCTTGTTTTAAAAGTTACTAAAGGAGCAGAAGCATCAACAAAGTTTTATAAAGACCCTTATGCGTCTCCACAGCGAATGATTTTGGTGAGCGGAATGACGAATCAAGAAATTATAGATCAATTCGCGGACAACCAGGAAAAAATTACAAACGCCTTTAAAGCCTATGAAATTAAGGAAAAGCAGCGACGCTCTCGAAAATCTTTGTTTAACTCTACCGCCATATCAGAGCAGTTGGGGATCGAAATACAATTTCCGTCTATATATAGATTAGCCAAGCAAGAGGACGACTTTTTCTGGATCCGAAGAGATATTAAAACAGGAACAGTGAATTTGTTGTTGTACACAGTTCCTTATGATGAAGCCTTCACAAAGGAGGCACTGGCAAATCGGGTGATAAGGACAAGAGACTCCATTGGGAGGAAGCATATTCCAGGCCCGGTAGAGGGTAGTTATATGACAACAGAAAAAGCTTACACCCCCTTTTTTGGAAAAGACAAGGTTGCTAACTTAAGCTCTTTTAAAACAAAAAGTATTTGGCAAGTGAAAGACGCCTTTATGCTGTCTCTTATACACATCTGACGCTGCCGACGAATAGAGA
>OJIK01000452.1_pt1 | contig 12485 bp, 12 predicted proteins | sample 1595571 | NCBI WGS metagenome assembly OJIK01 (sample SAMN05416791, study PRJEB24817) | seawater metagenome | isolation source: Sea water | place: Canada:Atlantic | collected 2013-11 | reverse complement strand
CCTCTCTATTCGTCGGCAGCGTCAGATGTGTATAAGAGACAGGTATTACGCAGCGGCAAGACATCCTCGATGTATAAAGCCGTGCAGTTGCTTCAGGGCGGTCACGTAGAGGCCATGGTTAGCGCAGGCAACACCGGCGCTCTGCTGATGATCGGCAGACACTTACTGAAGACAATAAGCGGCATTCAAAAACCGGCCATAGTAGCCAGCATTCCCGGTGCTACGCGGCAGTGTTATCTGCTCGATGTAGGGGCCAACCCCGTGGTTGACGGACAGCAGCTGTTTGAATTTGCGGTAATGGGTTCGGTTCTCGCCGAATCTCTACAAGGCGAAGTTGCCAAGGTTGGACTACTCAATATCGGCTCCGAACGATTCAAGGGCACTGAGGAAGTGCGTGATGCTGGCGCATTAATGAATCGTTGCCCAGCTTTCGACTATGTCGGCTTTATCGAGGCGAACGAGCTATTTGAGGGCAGGGCCGATGTCGTTGTCTGCGACGGATTTGTAGGCAATGTGACAATCAAAACCAGTGCCGGTGTCGCGAATGTAGTCAAGAAATTGCTGTCCTCACAGTTACTCACAGACTCTACAAGTTCATCCGAGAAAGAGAGCAAAGCGAAGCTATTCAAGAGCCTCAGTGAGCAAATTAATCCCCACCGCTTCAACGGTGCGAGTCTGCTGGGCCTGCAAGGAAGCATAATAAAGAGCCACGGCAACGCAACGATAGAAGGCTTCGCTTACGCAATCCAGCAAGCTGTTAGAGAGGCACAAAATGCCGTTCCTGAATTGATAAGAGAAAAAGTAGCTGCGATCATTAAGGACAGCGAAGAGGCGAATAGTTAGCTCCGTTAGCTTTTAGATCGTAAGCAGCGAATTATTAAGAATGAGTGAGGTTTTATACCAGAATGAGGAATATTGGATTTGTTTTTCCAGGGCAGGGGTCACAGAAACTGGGCATGCTGGCAGATCTGGCAGCAAGCACCGACGTAGTAACAGATACTTTCGCGGAGGCCTCGGCGGTATTAGGCAAAGATCTCTGGGAAGTCAGCCAGATTGATCAAAGCGAACAACTCAATCAGACAGATATCACACAACCAGTACTGCTGGCAGCATCAGTTGCCATCTGGCGGGTATGGCAGGGCCGGCAAGGCGTGCAGCCTTCGATCCTCGCTGGGCACAGCCTCGGAGAATATTCAGCGCTAGTCTGTTCAGGTGTGCTTATCTTCAGCGACGCTATTGCGCTGGTGCATCAACGAGGGCGCCTCATGCAGGCAGCGGTAAGCGTCGGCACGGGTAAAATGGCCGCGATAATCGGTTTTGATGACAGCAAGATAGCAGGGCTTTGCGAGCAGGCAGCTTGCGGGCAAGTGGTTAGCGCCGCTAATTTCAATTCGCCTGGACAGACTGTCATAGCCGGTGATGTCGATGCCGTTGAAAGAACGATGGCTCTGTGTAAAGAGGCGGGTGCTAAGAGAGCGCTGCCATTGAATATCAGCGTGCCTTCGCATTGCGCGTTGATGAGGCCCGCCGCCGAACAACTGCAGGCGGAGTTGGACAAGGTGCAATTCAGCTCCCCACAGATCCCGGTCGTGCAAAACGTGAACGCGCAAATCTGTGATGACCCAAACCTCATAAAGGAAAACCTGATTAAGCAGTTGTATGAGCCTGTCTTGTGGGTAGATTCTGTGAAATGTATGGGTGAAAGCGGGGTTGAGAAAATACTCGAATGTGGTCCAGGGAAGGTATTAAGTGGACTAATAAAGCGAATCGAGCCAGATATAAGCTGCTTCGCGAGCGATAGTCCTGAGGGTTTGACCAGCGCTATAGCCGAGTTATCGTCATAGCCGCTGTACCCCCTGCACTTTACGAGTAAAAAAACAAAGAATAAGGAAAACAGGACATGAATGAATCTACGACAATAGCCCTGGTAACAGGCGCGAGCAGAGGTATAGGTCGTGCCATAGCATTGGAACTGGGCAATCGCGGTTTTACCGTTATTGGCACAGCAACTTCTGACTCTGGAGCGCAGAATATAAGTAGTTATTTAGCTGAGAACTCAATTTCCGGTGAGGGCATGTGTCTAGATGTCTCCTGCGATGAATCTGTCGCCACCCTGATATCTGCTATCACTGAAAAGCACGGCGCACCGACCATATTGGTAAATAACGCCGGAATAACCAAAGACAATCTGCTTATGCGAATGAAGGCTGATGAATGGTCCGACGTAATCGATACGAATCTCGGTTCGATGTATCGCCTGTGTAAAGCCTGCATGAGGGGCATGACCAAAGCTCGTTGGGGTCGGATAATTAATATCAGCTCAGTAGTGGGTTCGAGCGGCAATGCTGGACAGTCAAATTACGCAGCATCAAAGGCCGGCATAGAAGGCTTTAGTCGTGCTCTGGCCAAGGAGATTGGCTCCAGAGGAATAACGGTAAATGCCGTAGCCCCGGGCTTTATAGCGACCGATATGACTAAAGACTTGCCCGAGAAGCAGGCAGAGGCTCTTCTATCATCGATTCCTCTTGGTCGGCTAGGGCAGCCTGAGGAAATCGCCGCGATGGTGGGTTTTCTGGCCTCCGATAGTGGCGCCTACATCACCGGAGAGACTCTACATGTGAACGGCGGCATGTATATGGCGTAACGCTAAGTAATTGAGTTTTATGAGGGTTTATGGCCGAGGGCTTATTTTTAAATTTAGGCATTACATCGTATGGAAATAGAGGTAAACTTGCGTCCTGAATTATTCGCTGGGTATCTGCGAGGCCCGCGAAGAGTACTAAACAGCTACAAAGTTTGGTGATAATAAAGTATTTAGATTGTTTGAAATTTACCCGAATATCCAATAACAGGGCTGTTCGAAAGGCCACTGGCAACACTGCTAGAAAAACAGTATTAGGAGCTAATAAAAGATATGAGTAGCATTGAAGAACGCGTTAAAAAAATTGTCTGCGAACAGCTTGGCGTAAAAGAAGACGAAGTAAAACCATCTGCTTCTTTTGTAGAAGACCTAGGCGCTGATTCACTAGATACAGTCGAATTGGTAATGGCACTAGAAGAGGAATTCGAAACAGAGATTCCTGACGAAGAGGCCGAGAAAATTACTACAGTTCAATTGGCCACAGACTATATCAACTCACACCTGTAACACTGAACACTAGCAGCAAACAGAGCTACTCTAGTTTATTCTTGAGTAGCTTTTGTTTATCTGGCGTTTACTGTTTTTAGTCAGGAGATTAAATCATTGAGTAGCAGAAGAGTTGTGGTTACTGGACTCGGCCTTATTACCCCAGTAGGGAATGATGTCGAGACTACCTGGAACGCCATGAAAAATGGTCAATCTGGTATTAGTACGATTGAACATTTTGATACTTCCGACTTTAGTACTCAGTTTGGCGGAGCCGTCAAAGGCTTCGAATGCACTGACTATATGACTGCTAAAGAAGCCCGGCGCATTGATACCTTTATGCACTACGGCATCGCTGCAGGCGTTCAGGCAATTCAAGACTCTGGCATTGATGAGACCAATCTCGACCCTAAGCGCGGCGGTGTCGCGATTGGATCGGGCATCGGTGGTATCGGTAGCATTGAAGAGGCCACTGTCACCATTCAAAAATCTGGTCCTCGCAAAGTATCTCCTTTTTTTGTACCTGGCTCAATTGTAAACATGATAGCCGGCTCACTCTCAATTCGATTCGGATTGCAGGGGCCGAATATCGCTGTTGTAACCGCCTGTACCACTGGTACTCATAACATTGGTCTTGCGGCCAATATGATTGCGAACAACCAAGCAGATGTCATGGTTGCCGGTGGCGCCGAAATGGCTACTACGCCGGTCGGACTTGGTGGCTTCTGCGCAGCTAGGGCACTTTCCCAAAGAAACGATGATCCGCAGCGAGCGAGTCGTCCCTGGGATAAAGACCGTGATGGTTTCGTGCTCAGCGATGGAGCTGGAATTATGGTGCTCGAAGAATACGAGCACGCGAAGAAACGCGGCGCAAATATTTATGCAGAGTTAGTTGGCTTCGGCATGAGCGGGGATGCTTATCATATGACATCTCCTTCAGAAGGAGGCGCAGGTGCGGCTCAATGTATGCAGAATGCGTTGGATAGTGCAGGCCTGAATGCTTCCGACGTGGATTATGTAAACGCACATGGCACATCAACAATGGCTGGAGATATTGCTGAGACGCAGGCGGTTAAGACTGTGTTTGCAGGGCATACCGATAAGCTCTGTGTCAGTTCTACAAAATCGATGATAGGTCATTTGTTAGGCGCATCGGGGTCGGTCGAAGCAATCGTGTCTGTTTTGACATTGCGCGACCAAGTAATTAGTCCAACCATAAATCTTGATAATCCAGACGAAGGCTGTGATCTTGACTACGTACCAAATGAAAGTCGCGAAAAGGAAGTTAATGTCGCACTGTCTAATTCATTTGGCTTCGGCGGCACTAACGGCAGTTTGATTTTCTCTAGACTTAAATAGCTGGCTTCCCCTCATGTCGGACGGTCCCTTGCAAAGTTTAATAAACGGACAGCAAGCGGAACACATTTCAATTCGTGACCGCGGTTTTCAATATGGCGACGGCTGTTTCGAAACCATTAGAGTCCTCGCTAACGAACCCATACTCTGGCCGGCACATCTCAAGCGCTTAAAACAAGCCTGCAAAACACTGCACCTATCCGTCGATTTAGAATTACTGCAAAGTGAAGTATCGCAGTTGTTGCAGGTTAATAAAGCAGCAGACGTCATCTTAAAAATCACCGTAACGCGCGGCGAAGGCGGCAGAGGCTATACCCCGCCTGAGCAGGCTGACTGCACCCGCATAATTCAGTTAATAAACTATTACGCGCCTGATACAAACAACGGCGCTAGGGTAGTCGTATGTCAGCACAGACTTTCGAGCAATTCGCTTTTAGCGGGCATCAAGCATCTGAATAGGTTGGATCAGGTATTAGCCAGTGCGCAGATACCAGCGGGATTCGATGAAGGATTGTGCATGGATGAAGTTGGAACTGTCATCGAGGGCTGCAAAAGTAATTTACTTCTCACTATCGACAATGAACTAGTTACACCAGATCTTAGCAAATGCGGTGTAGAAGGCGTTATGCTCAATCACCTTATCGATGAGTTTCAGGGGCTCGGTACACGAGTGCTCAAAAAAACTATTAGTCTTTCTGATTTGAATACGGCTAGTGAAATTTTTCTGTGCAATAGCGTCTTTGGCATCTGGCCAGTGGCTGAAATTAAGAATGAGAATGATGATCGCCGAGTAAGTAAGAGGGAAGGGTCCTTTACTAAAACGGTTCTAAAGATTCAACGCAAACTATTTCAAGACAACACAAGATGAACAGACGACAGCTTCTTATAGCTAGTGTGACTATCCTGACGATATTCGTTACAGGTGCTGTTGCTAGTTATAGGGCGTTGTTTTCTGAGATCGCCCTACTATCAGTTGAGCTAGCACCTGCAAGAATAGAAGTGATGGCAGGAAGCTCTTTGTCTCGGGTTGCAATGGAGCTAGGCGAGGCGGGCTATCTGCCAAGCCCCGCAATATTCAAGTTGTGGGCGCGGCTTCACGGTGTCGAAAACAGCATCCAAACAGGGGAGTACGAACTTCACCTTGGAATCACGCCGGTGCAGTTGTTGGACAAAATTGTTCGCGGCGAATCCGTGCAGTATCGAATAACTCTCGTAGAAGGATGGACTTTTCAGCAGGCACTTGATGCAATCTGGAGCGCGAAAAATATACACAACAGCCTCGATGAGAGTAGTCTCGCTGAAATTGCGCAACGAATGAACTTGGACTACGAGAATCCCGAAGGCATGCTCTATCCTGATACCTATTTCTACACGAAAGGAACTTTGGATATCGATCTGCTGTTGAGGGCTAATGAAAGGCTCAACACACTATTGAACGCAGCTTGGAAAGCTCGATTAGGCGCATTACCGTATGCCAATGCCTATGAAGCTCTCACTATGGCATCCATTATCGAGAAAGAATCAGCGAGGAACAGCGAACGCGGTCTTATCGCAGCAGTCTTTGTAGGCCGGTTAGATTTAGGCATGCGGCTGCAGTCCGATCCGACGACTATCTATGGCATGGGCGATCGTTATGCCGGCAACATCAGGCGAGCAGATTTATTACAGGAGACTCCCTATAATACCTATCGAATCGATGGCCTGCCGCCTACACCGATAGCGTTAAGCGGAGAGGCGTCTATCGAGGCAGCGCTTAATCCCGCCGCTTCTGACTATTTATATTTTGTGGCAAAGGGCGATGGGAGTCATCAATTCTCGCGCAACTTGGAAGAACATAATGCAGCGGTTCGTGAGTATCAGTTAGGCTCCAACAACTAAACGGGAATACTTAGCTTAGCCAAAGCTACCCATGCAATGTTTACTGATAACAAAAGTGAAAAATAATGACGACTAAGCGCGGCCTGTTTCTAACTCTGGAAGGTGCAGAGGGAGTAGGCAAGAGTACAAATATTGAGTTCATCACGCAGCATCTAGAGCAGCGCGGTATCGAATACGTGCTGACTCGAGAGCCAGGTGGCACGCCATTGGCAGAGAAGATCAGAGAACTCTTACTCGTTGTACACGAAGAGCCTATGTCGGAGCTAACCGAATTACTACTCGTATTTGCCGCTAGAGCACAGCATCTAGATAAAGTTATAGAGCCCGCACTCGCTACGGGAAAATGGGTTGTCTGCGATCGATTTACCGATGCTACATTCGCCTACCAAGGAGCAGGGCGGGGACTAAGCGTGGAGACGATTGGCCAATTGCAGTCGCTGGTGCAGGGTGAGCTGAGACCTGACCTGACACTCATCTTAGACTTAGACCCAGAAATTGGCTTAGAGAGGGCGAGTAATAGAGGTGAACTCGACAGGTTCGAGCGAGAGCAGCAAAGCTTTTTCCGAAATGTCCGGCAAGGTTATCTTGATATTGCGCAAGCCGAACCCCAGCGCTGCAAGGTGATCGATGCATCCAAGCCGCTAGAAGAAGTTAAACAGGATTTGCTGGCTGCCTTAGAGCTGGGCCTTTCCAGAATTACATAAAGTAGAGAAAACAATGACCGAGGCGGGTTCAAATTCAGTTAATGTTCTAAACGCACCCTTCCCATGGCAGGGTGCTCAATGGGCACTACTAAGCCGCGCATTCGCGGCTAGTCAGTTAGCACATGCCTATCTACTCATTGGCAGTGAAGGTCTAGGTAAGTCTCTCTTCGCCGATGGTTTTGCGAAATATGTTCTGTGTAAGAACCCTGTTGCTCAAAGTGCTACAGGCGCACTTGTAGATGCCGCTGTAGCTTGCGGGACCTGCAGTAACTGCCTCAAGTGCGGTGCGGGCAACCACCCTGACATTCTAACAATCGAGCCGGAAGAGGGCAGTAAGAACATCAAGATCGATCAGATACGCTGGTTATCTGAATTCGTGATTCGCAGCAGTCATTCTGGTGGCGCGAAGGTGGTGATCATTCAGGCTGCGCATCTTCTAAATGCAAATGCCGCGAACGCTCTATTGAAAACGCTGGAAGAACCGAACGATAATACTCACGTTTTGCTCGTATCTGATCACCCCGGTCGACTCGTAGCTACAATACGCAGCCGTTGCCAGAAGCTCGCTTTTCAAGTACCCGACGCCGATATTGCTGCTTCTTGGTTGCATGCGATCATAGGTGCAGGAAATGTAAACTCGATTCTAGAAGCTAGTGACATGAGACCACTCATTGCATTAGAGCTAGCTCAAGGGGACTCGCTGCAGGCCAGAGCGCAATTTTTGCAAAGCATCTGCGACGTAAAAACAGGTAAGAAATCTATTCAACAAGTGCTCTCACTAGTGGCGAAGAATGGAGAATCAGAAGTATTGACGCACTTTTCTGCTTTCTTGTCTAAACTTACTAAATACAGCCTCACGGGTATCATTGATAACAAAGACGATCCTGCGCTTCAAAGTATGTACGCGCTTCTGGCTCCCTCTAAGGAGAAATCACTCGCGCAGACGGTTGCCAGTTCACTGGCTCTTTTCTATACCGAAGTAGAAACAGCGAGGCGGCAACTAGCCTCTAGTACAAACCCGAATCCACAGCTCATCATGGAGTCTATTCTGTGGCAATGGAGTAAGCTAAAACTTCACTAGTTAAATAGTAGACAATACTAACTTGCAGCAGAAAGAGGGGATCGCTCATCATAGCCAGCACACCCATTCTTTCGATTCACATTGACAGCCTCGGCACCCTTAAAAGCGCCTACATGCCATTCTTGAAATATGGCGGCTTGTTCTTACCTGTAACTGTTGCCGCACAAAAAGAAGGGGAGTCATGCAGCACCTTTACGTTTCAGGGCAGCGTATGCCTCTTACTAAAACTTCTTGACGATTCACAACGATACTTTTGCATAACTACAATTGCCTGGATAACGCCAACTAAGATCCGTGGCGATCACTGCAAGGGGATAGGCTTACACTTCGATAAGAGTGACTCTTAAATTAGAGCATTGATCGAGTCCAGACTTAGCAGCTACAAGGGTGAACCGGGTAAAACACAGACGCTGTAACGTTTATTCTGGAGACGGTAATTACATCAGAATTAGAACTACAACTCGACGCGATCAGCAATGTGCCGAGCAATAGCTAGACTCGCGGTAAGCCCCGGCGACTCCATGCCAAAAAGTTGAATCAGGCCAGGCACGCCATGCGCACTTTCTTCCTGGATTTCGAAGTCTGCAGCGGCTTCGCCTAGGCCCGAGAGTTTCGGTCTGATTCCTGAGTATGCCGGCTTTAGATCTCCAGCTTCAATTGTTGGGAAATAGGAAGAGATGCTTTTCGCAAATACTCGCGCCTTGTTGCCATCAATCTCGAAATCGATTTTGTCGACATACTCAGTATCTGGGCCAAATTTAAGTTGCGACGACATATCCATTGTTGCATGGATTCCCAAGCCAGCCGTATTAGCTTCGGGCATTGGATAGATTAAATGAGAAAACGGATTTCGTCCGCGGTAGTCAAAATAATCTCCCTTGCAATAGTGAAGATTGGGAATAGTGTTCTTTGGTACTGAGGATACAGACTGCGCAATAGATTGCGCCTCTAGCCCAGCCGCGTTGATTAACTGCTGGCAGTTAAATTGATATTGCTCAGGGTTTCTATTCTCATCGAGCAGGCAATGCACGACGAAGGCATTGGCGTGAGTGTCAATTTTCTCGACCCGCGAGTAGGGAGAAAATTGTACGCCAAGATTTTCTGCGAGATGTAACAAGCTTTGCATGTAGCTGTGACTATCTATGATTCCAGTAGAAGGAGAATGCAGGGCAGTATCAGCGTCGATATGGGGCTCTAACTTCTGTAGCTCGGCCCTATTTAAAAGTTGCAGGTCTAGCACGCCGTTCGCGATTGCATTTTTCTTAAGCTGGATTAACGCCTCTGCCTCAGAGTTCTTTGCCACTATAAGCTTGCCAATTTTTTGATGTGCGACCCCGAACTGTACGCAGTGACTGTAGAGCAACTCTTTACCGGTAACGCAAAGCTCTGCTTTTAAGCTGCCAGCAGGATAGTAGATGCCGGCATGGATCACCTCGCTGTTACGACTGCTTACGTGTTGCCCAAAACTCGACTCCTGCTCTAAGATCACGATGCTTACATCTTGGTTCTTATATTTCTTAGCAAGCTCATAGACGACGGCCAAACCAATTGCGCCGGCGCCAATCACACAGATATCGAAACTATCCCTACTGCTCATAAATCTTGCCTTAGTACTGTGCTAGCCAAGTGCCCGTCAATGGCTCTAATCGGCGATAATGTTTCTAAAAGTCAGATTGATACGCGCCTCTTTCAATCCTTGTACTTTCGGTAACTGATGTAACCAATGCTGCTGCATAGTCCCACCCATTATAAGCAGGCTCGCATGTCGCAAAGGTAGTTTATATTTCTTTGCTGGTGTCTGATGTTTCTGCTTTAACTCGAAGATTCTCTCTGCACCTAAACTTACCGATGCGATCACTGGAGATTCACCAAGCTCGCTTTCATCGTCGGCATGCCAAGCGACGCTATCTTGCCCATTTCGATAGTAGTTGATCAATACGGAATTAAAAGTAGTGCCGCTTAAATCGGCGACGCGATCGTGAATGACTTTAACTGTTTCATGCCAAGGGCAGGGGGTTAGCCGAACACCTGAGTAACCATACTCACTAGTTCGGTCACCCATCCAGCATTGCAGTCGTGGGATGGCGCGTAGCTTGCCTGCAATCCTGAGATGCTCTTGCTGCCATGGAATATTGGCTATGAGCGTCTCAAACATCTGGGTAGCCTCAGCTGAGTCTACAATCTGCGGATACTCAAGTAATAGTGCATCGTCGATCGAATGCTTAATTGCTTCGCCTGTGGGTTCATCGCCGTCGAATAAATTGGCCTGCATGCTGATTTTATATTCTCGCAAGTGTAGCTAGGGCATAATGCCGCTTTGAATTTGTGCGTCGAAGCCCGCTGCTGGACTCGAGCAATAAAAGGATACAGGAACTTGGAACCATTTGATTACGATTTGTTTGTTATTGGAGCCGGCTCAGGCGGCGTTCGAGCGTGTCGTATAGCGGCGAGTTTAGGGGCGAGGGTAGCTGTCGCTGAGGAGCGGTATTTCGGCGGCACCTGCGTAAATGTAGGCTGTGTACCGAAGAAGCTGTATAGCTATGCCGCGCACTATTTCGACGATTTCGAAGACAGCAAGGGGTTCGGCTGGGATTTCGATAATCTACGTTTCGATTGGAGCGCTCTCAAGGCCAATAAAGATACCGAAATCAATAGATTAAATGGCCTATATAAATCGATGCTTGATTCAAATCAGGTAGACATCTTCGAGACTCGCGCTAGGATATCTGGGCCCAATGAGATTGAGGTCGACGGCAAGACCATTAGTGCCAAGCATATATTGATAGCCGTAGGCGGCTGGCCCTGGACGCCAGAGTTTCCCGGTAGCGAGTTAACCGTAAGCTCCAACGATGTCTTCGACATGGATCAGCTGCCTAAAGAGATTGCTGTAATGGGCGGCGGATATATCGCCGTAGAGTTCGCCAGCATCTTCAGCCGGCTTGGTTGTAAAACCAGCCTCATCTATAGGGGAGAACATCTGTTACGTGGCTTTGATAAGGATGTACGCCAGTTCATCACCGCTGAAATCGGTAATCATGTCGATCTGTATTTAGAAGAAGACATAGAAGCAATAGCCAAACAGAGCAACAAGTTGGAAGTCTCTTTTAAGTCAGGATCTAAACTTTCTTGCGAAATGGTACTCGCAGCGACTGGACGAGCGCCACTTACTGACGACCTTGGCCTAGAAACAGTTGCTGTGCAGTTAGCAAAAAATGGTGCTATCAAGGTTGATGAACATTTTCAGACAGCGCAGCCCAGTATCTACGCGGTGGGCGACGTTATCGACCGAATCGCACTTACACCAGTAGCCCTGGCTGAAGGCCAAATTGTTGCTAGAGCCCTATTTGCCAATGATGAAAAAGCCATGGATTATAGAAACATCGCTACAGCCGTATTTTGCCATCCAAACATCGGCACGGTTGGCTTGTCTGAGCAAGAGGCTCTAGATGATGGATTAGAGGTGGATATCTACGAGAGCGTGTTCAGACCGATGAGACACACTCTAAGTGGCAGAGATGAGAAATCTATGATCAAGCTCATCGTCGACAGGCAATCAGATCGAGTGATTGGTATACATCTAGTAGCAGCTGACGCTGGTGAGATCGTTCAAGGGTTGTCCGTAGCTATTAACTGTGGAGCAACGAAGGCGGACTTTGATCGCACCATTGGCATACATCCAACACTAGCTGAAGAGCTCGTCACGATGCGAACTAAGAGAGGGAGTGCTTAGCAGGGTCAGCTCGTGAGGGCGCATAATCACCGGCTTGAAGGAGCATTCTCCGATAAATAGACCATTTCGCTATTTTGGGAATAATGACTACTTATCATATTCGCATTATTGATAGTGCCCTCTATGCCTTTTTCTCTAAACGCATGCACCATCTTTGTGATGGTTATGGGCTGAATTCCTCTATCTATCAAAGCCTTATTCAAAACTAGGCTAGCTTTTTTTAGTCCATCCAGCTCATTTTCTTTCAATCTAATGTTTGTAGTCATATTTGTGTCCTTATTTATAAGAGTAATATTGCTCTAAAACATTTGCATTTTTGCACAAAAATTTGTAACAAATTGTTGAGGCCCTCGAAATTTGAGTTGAGAGGTTACTAGAAAGAATTGAAAAACAGATAGTTTGAGGCCCGACAAAGATGGTTCGAAAAGCAGTATAAGCTAGCTGTAGAATGAAATATGGTTGGTGGAAATGTCAAAGTAAGATGTCAGTCAATCAAGTCCTTATTAAGGATCTCGTTAAAAATAACATTTCGATCTGTCGTTAAACGATGTGAAGGTTGCCGCTAAACGCAACTCTCCAGACGATAGAGACAAGCCAAGAGGTAAATAT
>OJIK01000444.1_pt1 | contig 12556 bp, 10 predicted proteins | sample 1595571 | NCBI WGS metagenome assembly OJIK01 (sample SAMN05416791, study PRJEB24817) | seawater metagenome | isolation source: Sea water | place: Canada:Atlantic | collected 2013-11 | reverse complement strand
CGTGGGCTCGGAGATGTGTATAAGAGACAGTTTTTTCTGTTTCAAACCTTTTATAAATATCTTTTGAAACCTTCACTTTTTGTGTTTCAGAATAATTAGTTTTTTCTAAACGTTCTTTTATTTTTTTAAGATCTGAAGATAATAAATTGTCTTCTTCTAATGTTTTTATGAAAATCAAAGCTTTTTTGTAATCTCTATTTTTAAAATAAAGTAAAACTAAATTTTTGTTTTCTTTTGGATTTAAAACAATAATTTTTTGTTGAATTTTTATAGCTTCAAAAAAATTGTTTTCTTTTTCAAAAACTTTCACCAAATGCTTTTGCATCCAAATATTTTTAGAATCTTGATGAATTGCCCGGTTAATATATTCCTTTGCTAAAAGTGTATTATTTAAGTATAAATAATTCTTAGAAAACTCAAAAAAGACGGATTTATTATTTGGTAGTATCTGATTACAGCTCTCTAAATTTTCTATTGCCTTTTGATAATTCCCAATAGACTTCTGAGACAATGCATTAAAGAAAAACTGTTGAAATTTCAATTCCTTTTCTTCTGTAAAATCTGCTGCTACAGAGAGACTGTCTTGTGTATAGCTTTTTAGAGAGATGAGAAAAAAAAGCAAAGAAAAAAGAGAACCCTTTAAAAATTTTAAAGCAGTCTCTTTTCTGTTTTGCATGATTTTTACTCTAAAAATCATTAGGTTAATTCTGTATAATCTCCAATACTTACAGAAGTAAAGCCACCATCATACTTTGCATGGTTTCCTATCATAGCATTGTCTAATTTTGTATTCGTAATTAGTACGTTTGTTTGTATTAAAGAATTTGTGATGGTCGCATTTTCTACAGTACTATTTTCTCCAATAGAAACATAAGGGCCTATTTTTGTGTTTTTCAATACTACATTCTTACCAATATAACACGGTTGAATAATTTCTGAATTCTCTAATACAACGTCTTTAGAAACTAAATTATTTCCTGCTTTATGTTCAAAATCTAACACTTGCTTATTCGTATCTACCGTTGGATCTTTTTTTCCACAATCCATCCAAGTACTCACAGTTCCTGGAATAAACTTAGCACCATCTCTCTTTAGGGTTTCTAAAACATTAGTTAATTGATATTCGTTATTTTCTCTTAAATCATTATCAATTAAATATTGAATTTCATCTCTTACCTTATCTCCATCTTTAAAATAATAGATTCCAATAATTGCCAAGTCTGAAATAAAATCTTTAGGCTTTTCTATAAAATCAGTTATAAAACCATCTTCTACCTTCACAACCCCAAAAGCACTTGGATCTGCAACCTGCTTTACCCAAATTGCACCATCTGCTTTTGCATCTAACTTAAAATTAGCTTTAAATAAAGTATCTGCATAGGCAACTACACAAGGGCCACTTAAAGAGTCTTTTGCGCAAAAAAGAGCGTGTGCTGTACCCAATGCCTCTTCTTGCACATATACAGATCCTTTGGCTCCTAATTCTTTGGCTATTTGTAATAAATTATCTTTTGTATCTGCTGGAAATCCTTTTTTTGCTGGTCCAATTATAAAAGCAATTTCATCTATTTCCTCATCTATTACAGAGGAGATATCTTCTACCAATCTTTGTACAATTGGTTTTCCTGCTATTACTGTTAAAGGCTTAGGAACTGTTAAAGTATGTGGTCTTAAGCGAGACCCAATTCCGGCCATTGGTACAATTATTTTCATATTTTTCTTTTTCAAAATTAAAGAGGCAATATACTACTAATAAAAAGATTTTAAAAAAATGAGATTACTTAAAACACATTAATAAGAAGAAAAATAAGAACTACTAACTGAAATTAAATGCTCAAAAAACCCAAGCCTTTGAATGGGTTTTTTGTTTCTTTGTAAAAAATTATAAATAGTGAATTATTTATCAGTAGAAAATATCTCTAAAGCATACGGAGAACGCATTTTATTTGAAAACATTTCTTTCGGAATTAATAAAGATCAAAAAGTTGCTTTTGTTGCAAAAAACGGAAGTGGTAAAACATCTATCTTAAATATTATTGCAAACTTAGATGTACCAGATTCTGGACAAGTAGTTAGTAGAAAAGGTATTTCTATTGCATATTTAGCCCAAAAAGATGATATCAATCCTGATTTAACTATTGAAGAAACTATTTTTGCTACCGATAATAAAATTCTCTCTATTGTAAATCAATACGAAAAGGCACTAAAAAACCTTGATGATGGTGATGCTTATCAAGCTGCCTTCGATTTAATGGACCAGCATAATGCTTGGGATTTTGAAACGCAATACAGACAAATTTTATCCAAATTAAAATTAGAAGATTTAAGCTTAAAGGTTGGTGCACTTTCAGGTGGACAAAGAAAAAGATTATCTCTAGCTATTGTACTTATTAATAAACCAGATTTATTAATTTTAGATGAACCAACAAATCATCTAGATCTAGAAATGATAGAATGGTTAGAAGCTTTCTTTGCAAAAGAGAAAATAACCCTATTTATGGTAACGCATGACCGTTACTTTTTAGAACGTGTTTGTAACGAAATTTTAGAATTAGACGAAGGTAAAATATATAAATACAAAGGAAATTATTCTTATTACTTACAGAATAAAGAAGAACGTTTAGCCCTAGAAGCTACCAACTTAGGGAAAGCTAAAAGTTTGTTTAAAAAAGAATTAGAATGGATGCGCAAGCAACCAAAAGCAAGAACCACAAAATCGAAGTCTAGAACAGACGATTTTTACCAAATTAAAGAGAGTGCGCACCAGCGTAGAAAAGACCACCAGGTGCAGTTAGAAATTAACATGGAACGTCTTGGAAGCAAAATTCTAGAACTACATAAAGTAGATAAATCTTTTGGCGACAAGAAAATACTTGATAATTTCGATTATATTTTCAAACGAGGAGAAAGAATTGGTATTATTGGTAAAAACGGAACGGGAAAATCCTCTTTTTTAAATATTATAACAGAAAAAGCTACGTTAGACGGTGGAAAGGTTGTGCTAGGTGAAACTGTAAAGTTTGGGTATTATACACAGGCCGGAATACAAATTAAAGAAGGACAAAAAGTTATTGAAGTTGTAAAAGAATTTGGAGAATTTATTCCACTTTCTAAAGGTAGAAAAATATCTGCCTCTCAATTATTAGAACGTTTTTTATTCGATAAGAAAAAACAATATGATTTTGTTGAAAAACTTTCTGGTGGAGAACAAAAACGTTTGTACTTATGTGCTGTTTTAATTCAAAACCCGAACTTTTTAATTTTAGATGAACCTACCAATGATTTAGATGTTGTTACCTTAAATGTTTTAGAAAACTTCTTACTAGATTACCCAGGTAACCTATTAGTGGTCTCTCATGACAGGTACTTTATGGATAAAATTGTAGATGCACTTTTTGTTTTTAGAGGCGAAGGTGTTGTAGAAAATTTTCCAGGAAATTATTCAGATTTTAGAGCCTATGATGGCTCTGCACCCAAAGAAATTGCAGAAAAGCCTGTTGCAAAAACAGCAGCAACAAAAACTGAGAAGAAAGCAATTAAAAATACATTAACTTTTAATGAAAAAAGAGAATTTGGCGCTTTAGAAGGAGATATTGAAAGGCTTCAAAAGAAAAAATTAACAATTGAAACAGCTTTTTTAAATGTAGAAATTGCTCCTGAAGATATTTCGAAAAAATCTAAAGAACTACAAGAAACCATAGAAGGTATAGAAGAGAAAGAAGAGCGTTGGTTAGAGCTTACTATGAAATTAGAAGATTAAACGCTTACAATATCTGACTCTTTTAATAAATCTTGATTATTAAACCTTAATAGCACTTGCGCAACAGCAACGGTGTCTTTTTCGCAGTAATCTACTATTCTTTGTAGGTTTTTTTCTTCATAATAAACTCTTGCAACTTCGCTGCCATCAATATCATCTTTAGGAGAGGGAATGCCTAAAATAGAAGTTAGTAGTTTTAAGGAAGTATAATGCTTATAGTCCCCGAACTTCCATAATTCTAAAGTATCTAAATGTGGCACTTCCCATGGTTTTTTGCCAAATAAATTCAGTTTATTGGGCAATGCTATTTGATGCACAATCATTCTTCTAGCGATAAAAGGAAAATCGAATTCCTTTCCATTATGTGCACATAAAACATTACTTTTCTTTATAAAGTGTTTATCTAATAGCGCTTTAAAATCAGTTAACAGTATATGCTCATCGTCACCAAAAAAAGAAGTTAAGCGCAACTGCTTTTTCTTTTCTACCTCCACAAAATATCCCACAGAAATGCATATTATTTTTCCAAATTCTGCCCAAATACCGGCGCGATCGTAAAATGCTTCCGCTGTAAATTCTTCTTTACGTTGGTATTGCGTTTTCTTTTCAAAAAGGGCTTGTGTTTCTTCTGAGAGTTCTTTCCAATTCTCTTTTTGCGGAACTGTTTCAATATCTAAAAACAAGATATCCTGTAATTTAATGGACAAATTCATAGCAATGGGTTTTTCTTTTTCAAAAATAAAGATAGTAAAAATAAAAAAGCTCCGAAATAAATTCGGAGCTTTTAAGTTTTATAAATAATTAGAAACTTATCTAATTACTAATTTTTTAGTAGCTATTTTACCTGCTTCCATTACTTTAAGAATATAAATTCCTGCGCTAATTGCAGACACATCTATAGTAGCGTTAGTACCAGAAAAATTTGTTGCTAAAACTTTCTTTCCTATTACGTTAAAAATAGCAACCTCTTTTACACTAGTACTTCTAGAAGAAATTGTAAACTCTTTATTTGTAACCGGATTTGGGTAGGTTGCAAAACCTTCAATAGCGTTGTTTTTTAAGGATGCTGTATCACCTTCAAAAGCAGTCCAAGTTAAATCATCAATGATAACTTGTTTTGCTGTTATGTTTTTAACCTCAATTACTATATCACCAGAAACATCTATTCCAGAAACAGTAAATACTTGTTCATCAAAATTATTAAACGCAGTTGAAGTTCCTTTAGACTCTCCATTTATAAAAAGCTCTACTTGTCTATCTCCACCTCCGGTAAACCCTTTATATAACTTCATTGTAAATTCCCCTATTCCTCCCGAAATAGTACTCGAAGTAATTTTACAATCATCAGAAACTCTTCTTAACATTAATGCAGGCATCGAAATTCCTGAAGCATTTGCATCATTATTAGCATTCCTTGATTGAACGTATGACCAAGTAACACCCCCGTCTCCCACAAAACTATTATCATCATAACTGCTCGTTGCATTTGAGTTTGCAAAAGATTCAGAACCTTGCCCAAAAGAAGCTCCAGTCAAGCAAAGTGTAATTAATAAGGTAAAAATGTAATTTTTTTTCATATTGTAAATATTTTAAATTAGTTCATATCAAAATTACGAAATTTTTACAAAAACACATATTAAATTAAAATTAATTCACTGTTAACATCTAATTATTAGATAAATAATAAAATATAGCTGTTTTAAACACTCTATTATATGTATATGTTAATTTAGCATTAAACAATTGTAAACTAAATAAATCTAGTGCTAATTAAATTATATCTTTCAGTTTAAATTGCTATTTTTGATACTTATCTTTTAAATAAATCATGAATAAAAACGATATTAAAATCTTGTTGGTTGATGATGAACCAGATATTATAGAAATTGTTAGTTACAATCTTAAAAGTGAGGGCTATCAAATTTTTACTGCTACAAATGGATTAGAAGCTGTAACATCTGCTAAAAAAAATAGTCCACATTTGATTTTGTTAGATATTATGATGCCAAAAATGGATGGTATTGAAGCTTGTGAGAAAATTAGAAAAATAAGTTCTTTAGAAAATGTAATTATTTCTTTTTTAACCGCAAGAGGAGAAGATTACTCTCAGGTTGCCGGTTTCGAAGCAGGTGCAGATGATTATATCACAAAACCTATTAAACCAAAAGTTTTAGTTAGTAAAGTCAAGTCTCTATTAAGAAGATTAAAATCTGAAAAAGAAAGTGAAGAAACGTATACTGTTGGAGATATTATTATTGACAGAGAAGAATATGTTGTTTATAAAGCGGGGGTTAAAATATCTTTACCAAGAAAAGAGTTTGAACTGTTTTCTTTGTTAACCTCTAAACCAGGAAAAGTATTTAAAAGAGAGGTTATTTTAGATACCGTTTGGGGAAATGAAGTTGTTGTAGGGGGAAGAACAATAGATGTTCATATTAGAAAACTAAGAGAAAAAATTGGTGACGACCATTTTAAAACTGTAAAAGGTGTTGGCTATAAGTTTGTGCTATTAGACGCAGATAAATAAATTTACTTTTATGAAAATTAAAAAAACGTATTCTTATGCGCTTTGGTCTGCAATTTACATCACATTAATAGCTGGAGTATTTGCCGCAATTTGGTACTTTTTTATTTTAAATAAAATAAGTTTTAGTGCCATTCTAATTTCTATTGTAGTACTTTTTATTATTTCATTCTTTATTATACAATATAGAGCAGAACACTTTATTTATAGAAGGTTGAAAAAGATTTATGAAGATGTTTCTATTCTAGATGTAAACGATTTAAAAAAAGATTCTGTTACTACAGATATAGAACAGCTTTCTAATAAGATGCAAACCTACGCAGAAGGAAAAGAGCTAGAAATAAAGAGTTTAACTGAGCGGGATTCTTTTAGAAGAGATTTTTTAGGAAATGTTGCACATGAATTAAAAACGCCTCTTTTTACGGTGCAAGGGTATATACTTACGCTTCTTGAAGGCGGAATGGATGATAAGAACATTCGTTTAAAATATTTAGAACGCGCCAATAAAGGTGTCGAAAGATTGGTTGCAGTAACCAAGGATTTAGATATGATTGCCAAATTAGAAACCGACGGTTTAAAAATAGATAAAGAGGTTTTTAACATTCTAGAAATCATTCAAAATGTTTTTGATTTGGTTGAAATGAAAGCAAAAAAGAGAAATATTGTTCTAAAATTTGATCGTATTTATGAATTTCCTATTTTCGTAATTGGAGATATTGAAAAGACAGAACAAGTGCTAATTAATCTGGTTGTAAACTCTATTAAATATGGCAAACCAGGCGGTACAACTATTGTTACTGCAGATGATTATGACCATAATAAGTTTGTAATTCGAGTTATAGATAATGGTGAAGGAATTAAACAACAGCATTTCCCTCGTTTATTCGAACGCTTTTACAGAGTAGATCAAAGCAGATCTAGAGAACAAGGTGGTTCTGGTTTAGGCTTGTCTATTGTAAAGCATATTGTTGAAGCCCACAACCAAAACGTTTTACTAAAAAGTACTTTTGGTAAAGGATCTGAATTTTCATTTACCATGGAAAAAGCAAAATAGAATATTTCTTATACTAAATCAAAACCAATGTCTTTTCTATAATTCATTTGATCGAAATGAATTTTATCAATACTTCTGTACGTTTTTCCCAAAGCCTCTTCAATTGTATCTCCAAAAGAAGTTACTGCCATAACTCTGCCGCCATTTGTAACTACTTTATCATCTAAAGTAGTAGTTCCAGCGTGAAAAATAATAGATTCCTTTATATTCTCGAAACCTTTAATTTCTTTGTTTTTTTGGTATGCTTCTGGATAACCACCAGAAACTAACATAATTGTAGCTGCAGTCTTATCTGTTACCGAAAAAGACTTTTCATGTAAGTTTTGATTTGCAACACCTTCAAATAAATCAAATAAATCTGAGGTAATTCTTGGCAATACAGCTTCAGTTTCAGGATCTCCCATTCTAACATTGTATTCTACTACAGACGGATTTCCATTGTTATTCATTAATCCAATGAAAATAAAACCTCTATAATCAATTCCATCTTTTTGTAAGCCTGCAATTGTTGGTTTTACAACCAATTCCTCCACTTTATTCAAAAAAGCTTCATCCGCAAACGGTACAGGAGAAATAGCGCCCATTCCACCAGTATTTAAACCTACATCTCCTTCTCCAATTCTTTTATAATCCTTTGCTGAAGGTAATATTTTATAGCTTTTACCGTCTGTTAAAACAAAAACAGACAATTCTATTCCTTTTAAAAATTCTTCGATTACAACCGTTGCAGAAGCTTTACCAAACTTCTCATTAGAAACCATATCTTGTAGTTCTATTTTTGCTTCTTCTAAAGAATTTAAAATTAGGACTCCTTTTCCGGCAGCCAAACCGTCTGCCTTTAACACATAAGGTGGTTCTAGAGTCTCTAAGAACGTAAAACCAGCTTCTAAATTTTCCTTTGTAAATGATTGATAGCGTGCGGTAGGAACACCGTGTTTTTGCATAAACTGTTTAGAAAAGTCTTTGCTTCCTTCTAGTAATGCACCATCTTTTTTAGGACCAATTACAGGAATATTTTTCAAATCTACATCTGCTAAAAAGAAATCATGAACACCTTCTACTAAAGGAACTTCTGGCCCTACAACAACCATTTTAATATTATTCTCTAAAACAATTTTCTTTACTGCTTCAAAATCTGAAAGATCTATCTTAATATTTTTGGCTATTTTGTTAGTTCCTGCATTTCCTGGCGCTACAAATAGTTGCTTAACTTTACTACTTTCACTCAATTTTAATGCAAAAGCGTGCTCTCTACCTCCAGAACCTAAAATAAGAATATTCATTATGTTGTTGTTGTGTTTTTGTTGATATGTTGTTGTTGCAAATATATTTTAAATTCTTTGGATTCCGGCTTTAGAATAAGATACATTTTAAAGAAACCCATAATCAAATGCAGTTTAATTTTTTAATTAAAACCCCACTTTAAAAAGTACTTTATTGCAGATGAAGTATGCATAATAAATAATTTTATGCTTTTTGAAGAACCTCGATTATGGTGATGTATAATTTCTACTTTAGGATAATACAGTTTCTTTTTTCCAATTTCATCAATTCTTCTGCAAATATCTGCGTCTTCCATGTATAAAAAGAAACGCTCATCAAAACCTTTTAAGTTTTTTAAATCAGTAGTTTTAAAAAGCATAAAACAACCATGAATAAAATCGGGATAAAATAGTTTTTGTAAATCTCTATCCCTATACTCTCTATTCAAAAATTGCTTTTTTGAAAATTTTAACTTTCTATTTAGTAAATCAAATAAAGTTGGGTGTTTTCTACAAATATATTGGGGCTTTATACTCGGGTACCGAACTTTTGGAGTCACAAAAGCAACATTAGAGTTTTCATGTAACACTTTAATTAACGAAGGAATTACTTCCGGAGAAAAGACAACATCTGGGTTTAAAATTAAATGAAAATTAGAAGTTATTTTATTTAGAACAAGGTTATGAGCTGCTCCGAAACCAATGTTTCTTCCTACAAATAGATATTCTATTTCTGGAGATTTAAAGAACGCTTCTAATTTATTAGAATTCGAATTATCAATGAGATAAAGTTTCTTTTTTATAGAGGTATTTAAAAATGAATTAACTGTTTTTTTCAGTATCTCGAAGTCATTATTAAATAAAACAATTGAAGCGGTTATCATAATTAATATGCTTTTTCTTCTCCTTTAAATACATTTAATACAGTCTGCATGATAATTTTAATGTCTAAGAAAAAAGACCAATTTTCAATGTAGAAGATATCTAAACGGACTCTGTTCTTAATATCTGATCTCTTTTTTATTTCTCCTCGATACCCACCTACTTGTGCTAAACCTGTAACACCCGGCTTTACAATGTGTCTTTTTAAATAATTATCTACATCCTTTTGATATTCTAAAGATAAAGTTTCTAAATGCGGTCTAGGGCCAACCACACTCATGTCTCCCAGTAAAACATTTAAAAACTGAGGTAACTCATCCATGCTTGTTTTTCTCAAAAAAGCGCCCACTTTTGTTACTCTTGCATCATTTTTTATAGCATGAATTTTATTTGATTGTTTATTCATTCTCATGGATCTAAACTTATAACAAGTAAATTCCTTACCATTAAGACCCTCTCTACCTTGTTTAAAAACTAAAGGCCCTTCAGACTCAAGTTTTACTATTATCCAAAGAATTGGTATTAGCCATGAAAGAATAAAAAGGCAAACAAAAATTGAAAAAAATATATCAAAAAATCTTTTTAAATAAAAATTTTCTGTAAAATCAAACGGTAATTTATTTACGTTTAAAACCATTAAAGAATCGTCATAGTATTCTATACTTTGGTTTTTACTGTACAACTCGTTGCCGTCAGGAATTAATTTTAAAATAATATCCTTATTAAGTGCAAACTTATTTATTTTTTTTATCTGCTTTTGATTTAAAGTAGATAGTGAACAATAAATTTCATCAACTACATGTTTTTCAGCATATTCAAAAATAGCATCTAGATTCCCTAAATATTCTTTATCCTTGTAAATTTTATCAGAAAAAAAACCAAGATATTTATACCCTAAATTAGATTTACTTTTAAAAAGTTTAATGATGTTTTTTGAAGAATCATCAAAACCAATAACAATCGTTGTTCTAAAATTATTACCAAAAGATCTATACTTTTTTAAAAGAAATAACCAGGAAAGTTTAACAAAGGAAATAGAAATAATTGTAAGTATTAAAATTAAAAACTGATTATTAACGATAACACCCTCTTTAAAAATACCGAAATATGCAAAATATCCAAGAATAAAAAATAGAAATTGTTTTACTAAAAGCCTCAGAAGGCTCAGAACTGCAGTATGCCTGTGTACTTCATAAAAAGCAAAAAAATAAGATGTAACTAACCAAAAAAACGAAATGTATGATAAAAAGAAAATATTTAAATATTCTTTATCGTATACAAAGTACGTTATAATATTTAATATAAATAAGTCTATTACTATTTGTAAAGGTTTAATGAAATGGGAATATCTTTTTTTCAAGCTTAAATTTATTGTTTATTGTTTATTGTTTATTAACGTAAAACTTTCAGAATCATTTCATCCAATGTAAATATTTTTTTTGCAATTGCTTTTTGGTGGTCTACATCGATTTGCTTGTTTATTAAAAAAACTAATTTTTCAACTAAAGTGTCGTTATCCCAATTCGTAACAACTAAGGATAAATTATTTTTAATGAATAAATTTTCTATTTCACTGTTGGCATCTGTGATCACAAAAACCTTGCATCCTGACGCTAATAAATTTGGCATTTTAGAAGGTAAGGAACCTTTAGATGTGTTTTCTTTTTGAGGTATAATTTGTATTGTACTTTTATTATACAACTCTTCTAAATTTTCTTTATTTACGAGGTTATGAAAAAAGATTTTTTTACTTTTATTTAGCCTTTTGAGCTTTTTAATTGCTTCCCCTTCAGAAAAAAAATGAAACATCGTATTATCTAATTTTTTTGATGCTTCAGAAAAAAAATTTAATAGTTGAATTGGATTTTGTTTTTCACCTAAAGCACCGGAGTATACCACATGTTTCTTGTCTTTATCGAAAAGATGTTCTAAATCATTTGTGCACTTATCTTTTATGGTGATAAACGGATATTGAACCTCTAGTTTAATTTCTTGTAAAGCATATAACTCTTTTGCTTTCTCCTTCATTTCCTTAGATAGGAAAACTAATTTGGTACAACTTTGATAACATTTTCTTTCTATTTTATGTATAAAAAAATGAACAATTTTATTTATCAACCCTCTTTTATCAATGGAATAAATCTCCTGTAAATCATGAACCATTCCAACCTTTTTAATTTTTTTATTCAAGAATGGTAAAATGGAATAAAAAGCAAAACTTGGTGGAAAAACAGGGATTATAATATCTGTATTTTTTTGATGCTCTCTTATTTTTCTCAAAATAAAGAATGCAAAGCTAAGCTCTAAAACGAATCTTCTAACAATTGTTTTCTTTGAAAAATTCAAATTGCTTCCTCCTCGAATTATTTTAATACCGCTTAATTCTTCTTGGCTTTCTTTTATTTTCCAATCTGGATAAAAAGGATGATAACATAACATTGTTACATTATGACCCTCATCTTTTAAAGCAACGGCAAAATCTGTGTTAAATTTCCCTGTAGAAATTGGTTCAGGGTAAAAAAAAGGAGATATTATTAATATATTTTTATTATTTTTCACTTAATCGTTCTCTTATAATTTTAGCGGGGTTCCCGATGCAAACTTTGTTTGCAGGCAAATCTTTATAAACACTACTTCTAGAGCCAACAACAGTTCCTTTTCCAATGGTAATTCCTGGCGCAATAAAAACATCTGTCGCCAACCAACATTGATCTTCAATCGAAATTTTTTTTGCAAAAATAGCAAAATTGGATTGTAAATAGTCATGAGAAGCTGCACATAGATATGATTTTTGTGAGATGACTACATTTTCACCTATTTCTATTTCACCCAAAGAATATAAAACTACATCATCTCCAATCCAAGAGAAATCTCCTATAACTACTTTCCAAGGATATGTTATTCTTACTGTAGGCCTAATAATAACTTTCTTGCCAATTTTTGCTCCAAAAAGCCTTAACAAAAACCGTCTAAAACCATATAAGAATTGAGGAGAATTTTTAAAAAATAATGATTGTACTAACCACCATAACCTGTCTCTTATACACATCTCCGAGCCCACGAGACCGAGGCTG
>OJIK01000437.1_pt1 | contig 12612 bp, 9 predicted proteins | sample 1595571 | NCBI WGS metagenome assembly OJIK01 (sample SAMN05416791, study PRJEB24817) | seawater metagenome | isolation source: Sea water | place: Canada:Atlantic | collected 2013-11 | reverse complement strand
CGAGATCAGCCTCGGTCTCGTGGGCTCGGAGATGTGTATAAGAGACAGTTGTTGACCTGCTTCAGATGACATTGTTATCCCCTCTCTTTATAGCAAGTAGAAAAATGCGAAGATGAATACCCACACAAGGTCGACGAAGTGCCAGTATAAACCGGCGATCTCGACGATCTCATACCCTTTTTTTTCGTAATGACCCTTGCGCACTTTGTTTGCAACAACCAGAAGGTAGATAACACCCCCCGTCACGTGCAATCCGTGGAAGCCTGTCACCATAAAGAACACTGAACCAAACTGAGCTGCGCCGTAGGGGTTGCTCCAGGGTCGAATGCCCTCGTCAACGATTAGCTTAGTCCACTCGAATGCCTGCATACCAACGAAGGAGAGGCCCAACAAAGCGGTAATTAACATCAAGATGAATGTCTTCTGCTTATCGCGGCGATAGCCGAAATTCACGGCGAGTGCCATTGAGCCCGAGCTCGTGATCAAGATAAACGTCATGATCGCAATTAATACGAGCGGAATAGACTGGCCGAACAACGTTAGTGCGAAGATCTCTGTCTGCAGAGGCCAAGGCTCAGTCGTCGTGAGCCGCACGTTGAGGTAGCCGGTAAGAAAGCAGGTAAAGATGAAGGTATCCGATACTAAGAATATCCACATCATCGCCTTGCCCCAAGGCACATTATAGGTCTGCTTATCGCTGGCCCAGTCTTCGACTAGACCTTCCACCCCTTCTGGGCTTCCTTGAATTGCTGCACTTTCACTCATCCTTATTTCCCATTAACTCTATTTTTAAATTCTGTCCCTAGAAGGGCGGTCTCCCGCCCTGCCAAATTAGGTGTTGGCAACGACCGCGAAGATAACAAGCCAAACAACCAGTAAGAAGTGCCAATAGACCGTACAAAGCTCGATGCTCAGGCGTTGTTCCTTCGCTTCTGCTCCGCTAACCATTCGGAATACACACTTAATCCATACGTACAGGCCGCCTGCGATGTGAATCGCGTGAAGGCCAGTAAGTAAGAAGTAGAAGTCAGCCGCTGGATTGCTCGAGAGATAGACGCCAGCTAGCTGGAGCTCTTCCCAAGTTTGCAGCTGGGCCGCGATAAATAAGATCGCGAAAACGCCACCGCCGAAGAACGCAATCTTCACGTTCTTCGAACCGCCGTTACCTACGACGTTACGCGCCCACTGAAACAACACGCTGCTCATTACGAGTAAACCCGTGTTGAACCAGAGTGATGTTGGCTCAGCGATCGGCAACCAATCCGGCAATTCCATGCGGATGTAGTAGCTAACCCCAAACAGAGAAAACACGATAGAGGCGGCGGCCAAGAAGAAGTTTAATGCCACCCGCTCCGCGGGTGACTTAAACGTGCCTTCTGGTTTTAGGCCGCCGATGATGCCTTTGCGTTCCCAAGGCTTCTCGGTAATCTGTTTGAATAAGCTCATTGATTACGCGCCTTTCGCTGCTGAAGTTTCCATTTCTACGTCTTCTTCAGCCATGTTCTGTGGAATGAAGTCAGACTTCGCACCTGGAACGCTGTAGTCGTAGGCCCAACGGTAGACAGTTGGAAGCTTGTCGCCCCAGTTGCCGTGAACCGGTGGTGTATCAGGTGTCTGCCACTCGAGTGAGGCCGAACCCCAAGGGTTTGGATCTGCTTTCTCACCGTTGCGTAGGCTCCACAGAATGTTGAACAGGAAGATCAACTGCGCCGCGCCTACGATCAGGGCCGCGATAGTGATGCTTTCGTTCAATGTCTGTGCGCTTGCTGGGATGAAGTCAGTCTCACCGATCGCGTAGTAACGACGGGGAACACCGAGGAAGCCCAGATAATGCATTGGGAGGTAAATCGCATAAGTACCTAGGAAGGTAATCCAGAAATGCGCTTTGGCCAGCGTTTCGTTGTACATACGGCCAGACACTTTCGGGAACCAGTGGTAGATAGAGGCGAAGATCACGAGAACCGGCGAGACGCCCATTACCATGTGGAAGTGAGCGACCACGAAGTAGGTGTCTGACAGGGGCAGATCGATAACCACGTTGCCCAAGAACAAACCAGTTAGGCCGCCGTGGATGAACGTGAAGATAAAGCCAATCGCAAAATACATTGGGGCGTTGAGGCGAATGTCGCCTTCCCACAGTGTGAGTACCCAGTTGTACACTTTGAGTGCTGTAGGGACTGCGATGATCAGCGTTGTCGTGGCGAAGAAGAAGCCGAAGTACGGGTTCATGCCGCTGACATACATGTGGTGAGCCCACACGATGAAGCTGAGTCCGCCGATCGCGATAATCGCCCAAACCATCATGCGGTAGCCGAAGATGTTCTTCCGCGCGTGTGTGCTTAGAACGTCTGAGACTAGACCGAACGCTGGGAGCGCAACGATATACACTTCTGGGTGACCGAAGAACCAGAACAAGTGCTGGAATAAAATCGGGCTGCCGCCTTGGTAGTCGAGAGCTGTACCCGACTCGATAACCGCTGGCATAAAAAAGCTTGTACCAAGCAGCGTATCGAACATCATCATGATGCAAGAGACGAGTAGCGCTGGGAACGCGAAGAGACCAAGAATCGTGGCAACGAAGATGCCCCAGACAGTCAGCGGAAGGCGCATTAGCGTCATGCCGCGTGTACGGAACTGGAGAATTGTCGTGACGTAGTTAAGACCACCCATCGTAAACGCAACAACGAATACTGCCAGTGAGACGAGCATCAGCACGATACCCATGTCGTGGCCCGGCGTACCGGCCATTGTGGCTTGCGGTGGATACAACGTCCAGCCAGCGCCGGTTGGGCCGCCCGTAACGAAGAAACTCGCCAACAGAATGAGCACCGATAACAGGTAGAACCAAAAGCTCAACATATTTAGGAATGGGAACACCATGTCACGCGCACCGATCATGAGCGGGATCATGTAGTTACCGAAGCCGCCAAGTAATAGCGCCGTCAGCATATAAACCACCATGATCATGCCGTGCATTGTGACCGACTGGTAGTAAGCGTTGGGATCGATAAGATCAAAAGTCCCGGGGAAACCGAGCTGCATGCGCATTAGTAGCGACAAAACGAGAGCAACCAATCCAACGAGAACCGCAGTACCGCCGTATTGAATAGCGATAACTTTATGGTCTTGGCTCCAGACATACTTCTCAACCCAACTATGGGGATGGTGAAGTTCCTGTTCGTGATCTTGGTCAGCCAGTGGTACGTAGGCCATGTAAACCTCCTAACTTGTTAAATTTCTAATTCTTGCTTGGCGCCGCCCTGTCTTAGCGGCAGCGCGCATCTACTTGGGGCTAACTACTACCTAGACACTAGCGAATAGTGTTTAGGTAAGCAGCAACATCTTCCATTTCTTTCGTGTCGTCCGTGTTCTGAGCGGCCATCGCTGTGGCCATCGCCACCATCTGCTCGCCATACGGGTCTGCTGCGTGCAAACCGCGGATGCCGCTGCGGAAGTTCTTAATCTGGGTAACAAAATACCAGTCGTTCATGCCAGAAAGCTTCGGTGCATCCGTGTACCAAGTACCGTTGCCGTTATCGAGGTGACAGGCGGCGCAGTTACGGTCGTAGATGTCGGCGCCATTGGCGATGTCGCCTTGAATCGTTGGCTGAGCCGGTACATTTGGAAGAGAAGCGATGTAGGCTGACATATTGCGCACCGCAGCATCGTCGACGAGCATGTTTGCCATGCCTACCATTGATGCGCCGTACTGGTCGCCTTCTGTCTGGCCGCGAACGCCCGTCTTAAAGTGGTTGAGTTGACGCTCTATATACCAGTCTTGCAGACCAGAGAGCTTCGGCGCGTTAAGCGCTTGATTGCCTTCGCCGCCAGCACCGTGGCATGACGCACACACCGCATACTGAGCTTGGCCAGCAGCGAGATCAGGCGCCGCCATCGCTTGTGTTTCAGCGAAAGTAGGCTTGCTCGCAATCCATGCGTCGTAGTCTTCTTGCGTATCGATAACGACAGCGCCGCGCATAATGAAGTGGCCTATTCCGCAGAGTTCTTCACACAGGATGTCGTAGCGGCCAGTGACTTCTGGCTGGAACCAGAGATAGGAAACAAGACCTGGCACCATGTCCATCTTCACGCGGAACTGGGGAACCGTGTAGTTATGCAGCACGTCGTTCGAGCGCAGCAGCGCTTTTACTGGCTTGCCGATCGGCAAATGCATCTCAGGCGCGTTGACGACGATGTCGTCCATGCCGTTTGGATCTTCTGGGTTGATACCGAAAGGATTGAGTTCGCTTATGAACTCGGTGTCAGCTGTGCCGAGTTTGCCGTCGGCGCCTGGGTAGCGGAAATTCCACTGCCACTGCTGTCCCATCACTTCGTATTCGGTTGCTTCTTCAGGAACAGTCACGAAGTCTGCCCAAACGAAGAGGCCAGGTGCGAGCATCGCGATAACACCCACCGTAGTGATCGCAGACAGCCAGCTTTCGAGCTTGTGATTTTCTGGCTCGTAAATCGCTTTGTGGCCTGGCTTCTGGCGGAACTTGTAAACGCAGTAAGCCAAGAAGAGGTTAATTAGAACGAATACCGCGCCTGTTATCCAGAACGTGATACTGATTACACCATCGATGCTGTCCCACTGAGAGACTATGTCGGTGAACCACCATGGACTCGCGAAGTGAAAGATTACCGATCCGATAACCAGCGCGAAAATAACGACCGCTAAGATCATACCCAGTTTTCCTTGTAGAGATTTCAAACGTTTTCGACACGAAACACGGCGAGCGAGCAGGGCAATCACTTGCCAAACGACTCACTAAGATCCCTGTCGAAAGATTAACTAAAGCTGCGCGTTCAAAACCGGCGCGAGGAGCATACGACCCTCTTTTCGATTTCGATTAAATAACTGCTAATGATTGCTAGAAAGAGATTTGAGCCAATCAGAAAGTTATCTAAAGTTTTGTAATGCTGGCGAGGAAAACATTGACTCGATGGTGTCGCTTTCCTGACGTGACATTATCGAATTTTTGCTGACCCTCTAGCGCACCGGAATGCTATAGAAAAACCCGTTAAGCCGCAAGTAAATGAGCCTGTAAAAACCCTGAAACTTGCGCAATATCAACCGTTTTTGACAGCGTTCTGTCGGTTCTACTTTAACTGAGAATGATTCGCAAAAACTCGGCCGAATGAGTTTCTTTTTTGAGTGCGATCCGAACTCAGCTAGCGACCGTTTAAGTTGAGATTCGCGCGTAAATATGATGAAATGCGCGCGCTTAAGCGCTGGCTCAAACGATAATTCCAACAACAAGATGTTGTGCTTTGCGGACGATCTTTCACTACCAGTAGTGACTCACGAAACGAGCCCGAGTGGCGACAAAATCCATCACGTATTCGCTAAGAAGTTTAGAGCGCAAACGAGAACCCCACAGTGACTGAAATGACCAGCAGCACCCCAGCAAGTTGGCGCGACTATTACGAGCTTTGTAAGCCGCGCGTTGTGTATCTGATGATACTGACCTCACTTGTTGGAATGTTCCTTGCCGTGCCCGGCATGGTTCCCGTCGATATTCTTATTCTCGGCAACCTCGGCATTGCGCTCGTCGCGTCGTCAGGTGCCGTGGTTAACCATCTGATCGACCGCAAAATCGACATAAAAATGGCGCGCACTCACAATCGGCCCGTTGCACAGGGGCGCGTAGAGCCTATGCAGGCGGCGATGTTTGCGCTCACTATCGGCGTAGCTGGCATGGCGATTATGATGATTTGGGTGAACGCCTTGAGTGCATGGCTAACTCTGGCAGCATTTATCGGATATGCCTTTATCTATACAGGCTATCTGAAGCACGCAACGCCGCAAAACATCGTTATCGGCGGGCTTGCAGGCGCAATGCCGCCGCTCTTGGGCTGGTCTGCGGTGAGTAATACGATTGACCCCGACGCGCTCATTCTCGTTCTCATCATTTTTGCTTGGACGCCCCCCCATTTCTGGGCGCTCGCGATTCACAGAAAAGACGATTACGCCAAATCGGGCGTCCCTATGCTGCCAGTTACACATGGCGAGCACGTCACCAAAATTCATATATTGGTCTACACGGTGATTCTGGTCGGCACGACAGCACTGCCGTTTTTCTCTGGCCTCAGCGGCCCGTTTTATCTCACCATTGCGATGCTCAGCGGCGCTGGGTTTCTGTATTACGCCTGCAAACTCATGTTTCGGCCAAAGGCGTCTACGCCGATGGACACGTTCCGCTTCTCGATTATCTACCTAGCCATAGTGTTCGTGGCGTTAGTGATCGATCACTACCTAGTTTAGGAATCGAATGAATAAGCGTCTGCTTATCGCCTTTGTTATTGTCGATATTTTGTTGGGCCTTGCGGTGTACAGGGGTTACAAGCTCTGGAACGCGGGTGAGGAAGCGGCAGAACAGACAAGCGAATTGCGCGAAAAAGGGACAACGCTTTTTCCTGAACCCAGACCTCTCTCAAGCTTCTCACTGATCGACGCACAGGGAAACGATTTCACTAGCGCGAACCTAGTGGGCAAGTGGAGCCTCGTGTTTTTTGGCTTTACTCACTGCCCCGATATCTGCCCGCTGACTATGAAAGAATTGGCAGAGATGGCGGCACAGCTCACCCAAGCCGAACGTGCGCAGTTACAGGTTATTTTAGGTACAGTCGATCCAGAACGTGACGATTCGGCGACGATGGCGGAATATGTTGCTCGATACAGCGATGACTTCGTTGGCCTCACCGGCTCGCGCGTCGCGCTTAGCGTGCTAACCAAACAGCTATATGTGACGTATTCGGACCCCGCTGAATTGGTCAACCACGACAATCACGATGACCAAGCCTCCGCGCAAACAGCAGACGGTTCATCGCAGCACGCGCCCTCGAGCGATGGTGCGCATTCGAGTCATACAGGGGCAGGCGAAAGCGCGGCTGATGACTATCTCATCACCCATAGCGGGCATATTGCCTTAATCAATCCCCAAGGCGACTTTCACGGCGTCATTCGTCCGCCACATCGCGATAGAGACCTACTCGCCGTGGTCAGAGTGTTGCTCGGTACCGAGTAACATGTCGGCCTAGACTTTGCCGCCTCGCGCGAGTGTGAGGACGAGAAATATCGCGGTTGCGCACACAACGATGCTTGGGCCTACTGGGACATCGACAACAAACGCGCCAAACAAACCAATCACCACAGCCACGCAGCCAATCAGGCTCGCGCGCACCGCCATTTGTTCGGGCGTCGCTGAAAGCAGTCGTGCCGCCGCAGCCGGAATCACTAAAAGCGAAGTAATCAATAAAACGCCCACGATTTTCATCGACACAGCAATCGTTAGGGCGATCAAAAGCACCAGAAGAATATTGAAACGATCGACTCGAGTGCCTTCGATTTCGGCAATATCCGGGTGCACGGTAATGGCGACGAACTCGTTCCAAAACCTCAGTAATATTCCTCCAACGGCTAGCGCAACGACAATAATCCAAACAAGATCGGACTCGCTAATTGTGAGCAAAGCACCGAATAAATAGGCTTCTAGATTAACTCGAACCGAATCGGCGAGTGCGAGAACGACAATACCCAGAGCCAGGCTGCTGTGAGCGAGAATACCTAAAAGCGTGTCGGTCGATACTTTTGGCGATCTATCTAGAACGGTCAATATAAAAGCAAAAAATAGACAGCTGACAATAATACTGAGCTGAGGATTGGCATTTGTGAGCAAGCCGATCGCGATTCCAAGCAGTGCAGAATGGGCGAGCGTGTCGCCAAAATAAGACATGCGTCGCCACACGATAAACGAACCGAGTGGACCTGCAACGAGCGCCAGTGAAAGCCCCGCCGCTAGGGCATAAACAATAAAGTCTGTGGTAAGAAGGCCGAGAAAATCGCTCATGGGTGATTACACTCGCCTTCGCCAACGATATTGCCCTGAATATCATGTTCGTGTGTGTGGTGGTGTGTGTACACCGCCAAGCTGTCGGTTACGCCCGCGCCAAAAAGGGACAGGTAGGCGGGATCAGTGCTCACCGCTTCGGGCTTGCCGTGACAACACACATGATGGTTTAAGCAAATCACCTCATCGGTAGATGACATGACGAGATGAAGGTCATGGCTAATCATCAGGACGCCACAGCCCTGGGTCTCGGCAATCGTATCGATCAATGCGTAGAGCTCGGCTTGACCCGCAATATCGACGCCCTGTGCAGGTTCGTCCAGCACCAGCAAATGGGGTTTCCGAAGCAGTGCGCGCGCGAGTAATACGCGCTGCAATTCACCACCCGACAGGCCGGCAAGTTGGGCCTGTTCAAGGTGCGGAATCTGCAGGAGGCTCAGCGTCGCCACGATCTCAGTGTTATCGAGTGGCTTGGGTGCCCCCCTTAGCGCTAACTGCAGGAAGCGGTATACCGTAAGCGGGAGGGCCGGCTCTACGTGCAGCGATTGTGGCATATAGCCAAGCCGCAGGCCTTCGCGACGCGTGATCGTTCCTGTGTCCGCTTCGAGCAGTCCCAGAGCGATCCGAACGAGCGTCGTCTTCCCTGCCCCGTTAGGGCCGATTAACGTGACAATTTGGCCCGAGTGGATCGCAAAGCTCACACCTTCAAGCACAAGCCGATCGCCAAAGTGTTTACCTACCCCAACTGCGCTCAAAAGCGGTTGTTGCGCGTTGCCACCGTGGCTGTCTGTCGTCGTCCCTTCGTGCGAAGCCATGTTCGATCCCGTATGGATGCATTTCTCTACTAAGATAAGGCGGTGAGTATAATCGCATTCGCTTATGTTCGCTGCAAAAGCGCTGTTAAGTCGCGGTCCTGCTATGGCTAGCTTCGCGCATTCGGTATGATACACCACTCAGTTATCTCACTAGCGCGCGGAGAAATGCCCGCGCCAAGGGTCTGCATGAAAAACCTAGCCTGGCCAATTGAGCCACTAGTACGACTAGCAAAAAAGGCACAAAAAGCACAAAAAGCACGGTGGTGTGCAACGGCGCTTGCCTGTGTGCTTTTGCAACCGCTTCAGGCGCAGCCCGGCAGCGAGCGTTACTCAGTTACCGGTGCTGGTCTTTTGGTCGCCACCAGCATTTACCCTCTCGCGCTCATCGCCAATGATATTTTGGCGGGACACGGAAACGCCGCTGCTTTAATCGCAGCAGGTGACTCGCCGCATCACACAACGCTCAGCCCATCGGCGCGCCTCAAAGCGGCGAGGGCTGACTTACTCCTGTGGGTTGGTCAAGACTTCGAGGTTACCCTCGGGATATTATTTGGCGAAGACCCGCGCACTGTGACTGTCTCGTTGCTCAGCGACATCAAACTCTATGAGCTCGACCGCGGAGGACTCGTCGAGGCGCATGACGATCAAGCGCACGCTGAGCCGTATTCTATCGACCTTCATCTCTGGCTCAGCACCACCAATGCCGAAATAATTGCGCAGGCTATTTCCCGCGCTGCCAGCAATTTAGACCCGAGCAACGCTCCACACTATCGCGCTAGTCTCGCTCGCTTCACCGCACAGCAGGAGCAGAATAGAGAGGCGTTCGAAGCCGAATTCGCCGCGCTCAAGCGCACTAAGTCAGACTCGCAAGACTCAGGCTTACAAGACACCCCGCCCTACGCGGTCTATCATGATGCGTATCGCTATTTTGAAAGCGAGTTTGGCTTAAGCCATCGCGTTGCGCTTCTAGTCGATCCCGAGCGCGCTCCGAGTATTCGTGAACTGAGTGAGGTGAGAGCATCGCTTGCCTCAGCGCAGCCACAGTGTCTTCTTACTGAGCCCGATTCGGACGCAGGCCTTATCGCTACGGCGATGAAAGGACTGGCGCAAGAAACGACACTGCGCCGTGTCGAAGTCGACATCCTTGGTCGAAAAATAGACGAAGGGCAAGACGGTTACACGCGGCTCATGCGCGCAGTCGTTGCTGATTTTGTCGAGTGCTTAGAATAGCGCTCAGCTCCGTCGATCAGTCACAGGATAAACAGCGACGCTAGAAAGCGTACAGATAGCCATATAAATAGTCGTATACATAGCCAACTAGATTGCCACTTAAATAGCCATATAGAGAAAACCGACGTGACAACAAGCAAGCAACTCATTCTAGTAGACGGTTCTTCCTATTTGTTCCGCGCGTTCCATGCCCTGCCCCCGCTAGTGAATAGCAAGCAGCAGCCAACGGGCGCCGTCAAAGGCGTGATCAACATGATCCGCAGTCTGATAAAAGGTCATCCCGACAGTAACGTTGCAATCGTCTTCGATGCAAAAGGGAAGACTTTTCGTAGCGATCTGTATTCGGAATACAAAGCAACTCGTCCACCGATGCCCGACGAGCTTAGATCGCAGATCGAACCCATTCATCAAATTGTTCAGGCGATGGGTTTACCCATGCTGGTCATTCCAGGTGTCGAGGCCGATGACGTAATCGGCACTCTCGCCAAGCAGGCGACAGCGCAGGGTATAAAGACGCTCATCTCCACCGGCGATAAAGACCTTGCCCAGCTCGTTGACGAGCATGTGACACTCATGAACACGATGAATAATGAGAGACTTGACGTCGCCGGCGTCGAGGCAAAGTTTGGTATTGCGCCTGATCAAATTATCGATTTTCTCGCCCTTACCGGCGACAAAGCCGACAACATTCCTGGCGTCCCAGGGGTCGGACCAAAGACTGCGGTCAAATGGCTTTTGGAGCACCAATCGATGGACGGCGTTATCCAAAATGCCGACGCGATCGGCGGAAAAATAGGCGAACGGCTGCGCGAAAACATCGATCTTCTTAGGCTGTCTTACGAGCTTGCGACTATTAAGCTCGACTGCGAACTCGATTTAACAATCGACGAATTAGTGCCGAGCGCCGAAGACGGCGAGGCGCTACTCAATCTATTTTCCGAGCTCGAATTTAAGTCGTGGGTTCGAGAACTCGAATCGCAGGGGATAAAAGGCGCTTCGACTGCCAACGCGAAACAGCCAATCAATGCGTCGGCTGATTCAGAAACCATCGCGAGCACTACAACTACGCATACGGCGCTCAATGTAACGCCGAAAGAAATCCAATACAGCCTCGTCGACACAGAAGAAAAACTGCAAACTCTTTTAAGCAAAATAGAATCTTCGCCACGTTTCTCGATTAGCCTTGAGACTCAGGGCGAACATTTTTTTGACGCCGATATTCTAGGCGTCGCGATCAGTACCGCACTCGGCATTAGTTATTATATACCGTTAGGTCATGTTAATTCCGAAGAGGGAGAGCTTGTTTCCGCGCCTTGGCAGCAGCTCGATAAAGACCACGCGCTTGAGCTCCTCAAACCCTATTTGGAAGATCGCCTGCGCATTAAAGCCGGGCATGATCTTAAAGCGACTGCGCATGTCCTCGCTAATAGAGGTATTGATCTGCAGCCGATAAAAGCCGATGTCCATCTCGCGTCTTATGTTCTGAACTCGGTGACGAGTCGTCACGCGCTCGAAGACATTGCACGGCACTATTTAGACCAGTCGCCGATCGAACTCGAAAGCCTTACCGGCAAGGGTCGGGGTAAGCTCACCAAGAAAGCCATTGCGCCTGCGGCAATGCTTGACTACGCAGCCCAGCGCGCCGATTTAATATTGCGCGCGTCGCTTTATTTGGAGCACGAGCTTGCCGCAGACTCGCGCCTCGAAGGCATTTACCGACTTTTCGAGTTGCCACTCGTGAATGTGTTAAGAACAATGGAGCAAAACGGCATTACGCTCGACAGAGTCGCGCTTGCACGCCAGAGCGACGAACTCGGCACACAGCTCAATAAACTCGAACTAGAAGCGCATGCGCTCGCCGGTGAGGCATTCAATTTAGGATCGCCGAAACAGCTGCAAGCGATTCTCTATGAAAAGCTTGAGCTGCCCATGCTCAAGAAGACAAAAACTGGCCAGCCCTCCACTGCCGAACCGGTGCTCGCCGAACTCGCGCAAGACTACGAGCTGCCGCGGGTGATTCTCGAACAGCGCTCGCTCGCGAAACTCAAGTCGACCTACACCGACAAACTGCCGCTGCAAGTCAACGCAAACACTGGCCGCATTCATTCCACTTTTCAGCAGGCAGTTGCCGCAACGGGCAGGTTGTCTTCGACCGATCCCAATCTGCAAAATATTCCGATTCGCACAGCCGAGGGACGTCGCGTACGCCAAGCGTTTGTGAGCGCGCCAGATATGCTTCTGCTCGCGGCCGACTATTCGCAGGTTGAGCTCAGAATTATGGCGCATCTGTCGCAAGACCCGGGTCTGCTTAAGGCCTTTTCGTCGGCGCAGGACGTTCACCGCGCTACCGCCGCCGATGTGTTCGGTGTGGCCCTAGACGAGGTCACGGGTGAGCAGCGCCGCAGCGCTAAGGCAATTAACTTTGGCCTTATTTACGGAATGTCGGCGTTTGGTTTGGCGAACCAGATCGGCGTGAGCCGCGGCGAAGCAGGCGAGACTATCGAGCGCTACTTCGAAAAATATCCGGGCGTTCGCACGTATATGGATGAAACCCAAGCGATTGCCGACGAGAAAGGCTATGTCGAAACACTGTTTGGTCGCAGGCTCTACCTGCCCGACATTCATGCCGGTAATGGCATGCTGCGCAAGGCTGCGCAGCGCACGGCCATCAATGCACCGACTGTCTCTTATACACATCTGACGCTGCCGACGAATAG
>OJIK01000417.1_pt1 | contig 12972 bp, 12 predicted proteins | sample 1595571 | NCBI WGS metagenome assembly OJIK01 (sample SAMN05416791, study PRJEB24817) | seawater metagenome | isolation source: Sea water | place: Canada:Atlantic | collected 2013-11 | reverse complement strand
CGGTCTCGTGGGCTCGGAGATGTGTATAAGAGACAGATAAAAAAGAGCGCAAATGTCTTGGGGTTGGGATTGCGCGTCGAGAGACGGCCGCCGATTAGGTAGCCCACAGATAACGCCAACATAAAAACCGTAATAAGGCTGCCCCAAACGGAAATGCTTCCACCAAAATACGGCGCCATGATCCGCGCACCCAACATCTCCACCGTCATGATGCAGAATCCACTTACGAAGGCGACACAGACTACTACTATTTTAGGAAGGCTAACTGGATTCACGGGCTACTCTTATCTACGAATACTAAAGAGCGGTAAAAGTACCATTGAAGCGCACTACAATGAAGGGGTTTCGCGACAAAACGCCTCTCTATGGGCGCCAGATAACTTAAGCCATGCGGTTAGGACGGGAATCCAGCGGGCTGGATTCGATAGGGGGAAGAAGCTAGCGGGGCCCTAAGTTGCGCCCACCGTCAATAGCTATCACCTGCCCCGTCATATATTTAGATGCATTAGAGGCCAAAAATAGCGCCAGTCCTGCCATGTCAGTCGGACGGCCTATTCGACCAAGCGGGTTTTCTTCTTCTATCTTGTCGCGGAATTTACTCAGTGTGTGATCCATCATTTGGCTCTCAAATGCGCCTGGCGCGATCGCATTCACTGTAAGCCCCTTAGGCGCCAATCGTACTGCCAGATTCTTAGTGAGAAAGTGGACGGCGGCCTTACTCGCCCCATAGGCAAAATTATCCATAGAAGAGACACGAAGTCCGTCAATAGAGCCTATGTTGATGACTCTACTCGGCTCTTCCTGGCTTGAATCTTTACAAAGTAAGGGCATTAGGTCGCGAGTTAGCGTGAATATCGCCTTTACATTGATGTCCATAACCTTGTCATAGCCTTCATCTGGATATTCTTCGAAGGGAGCGCCCCAGGCAGCGCCAGCATTGTTTACGAGTATGTCGATCTTCTGTTCGCGCTTTTTAATTTCATTCACGAATGAGTCTCTACCTTCTTTGGTAGATAGATCCGCTGGAATCGCAATGCACTCTCCCTGAGCTGATAGCTCTTTGGCAGTTGCCTCACAAGCATCAGCTTTACGAGCAGTGATATAGGTTTTGACGCCATTGGCAACATAGCCCTCGGCAATCATCTTACCTATACCTCTGGAGCCACCTGTGACTATTGCCACCTTGCCGGCTACGGAAAAGAGTTCGCTTATATCGAAAGTCATTTTTTATTCCTAATTCTAGCTACGTGCAAAGAAATCGCATCTCAACAATGTCCAGATGGAGAGTTCCTATGAGCGTATCTCTGATAGAGTTTTTATGTGGTTATTTTCTCAGCCATAATCAATTCACACATCTGCTGCAGGACATGGGTTTTCTTAACCATCATCGCGAAGCGTTTGTCCTTGGTGAGACCTTGATAATAGCGATAGTAGATCTGCTGACCGATCACCGCGAGCCGAAATAAACCAAAGCAAAAGTAGAACGGAAAGTTATCCACAGCAATGCCTGTCTTCTCTTGGAAGCGAGTAACTATCTCCGCACGGGTAGGCGCACCTTCGATATCACTTGGCATAGTTCTATACTCGCGAAAGAAGTCGGGATCCCCTGTTTCGACCCAATAACCAAGAGTACAACCAAGGTCCATTAGTGGATCACCCACGGTAGCCATCTCCCAATCTAGAACACCAATCACGTTCAACGGGTTTTCAGCTGAGAAGATCGCATTGTCCATCTTATAATCATTATGAATAACGCTGGCCTTGCCACTCTCGGCCGGCATGTTGTCATGCAACCACTGCATGGTTGAATCACAGTTAATCGTGTCTGGCGTGACCGCATCGCCCCAGCGCTTACACCAACCCTCTACCTGCCGCTTAACGTAGCCTTTGGGACGACCAAAGGTATCAAGCCCAGCTTCAACAAGATCAACTGAATGTAGCTCGCTTAATACGTCGAAGAAATTGAAGAGCTGCTGACGTATCTGGTCCGGGCTAAGGCTTAGACTTTGCGGATATTCTCTGCGGATAACCAATCCTTCGATATAAGACATCAGATAGAAATCGCAGCCAAGGATTTCGTGATCCTCACAGAAATGAATGGGCACTGGTCCGTAGGAATAAACTTTCTGCAGAGCCGATAGAATCTTAAACTCTCTCGACATGTCATGAGCTGATTTTACTGTGCTGCCGAAGGGCGGTCTGCGCAACACCCACTTATCATCCCCACTACTCAACAAGTAGGTAAGATTGGAAAATCCCCCGGGGAATTGCTTAACCTCTAGGGTTGCCACGGCACTGCCTAGCACAGGCTCCAAGTACTGACGAAGGCAATCGAGATCTAACTCCTCACCCTCGCGTATGCTGCCGGCTTGATCGACTAGTACGTTATTCGTCAAAGCGAATTCCTTTGCTTTATCTGTAGGTGATCATTTCTTGCAAACCCGATCTTTCGAGATGGGGCAAGCTATTGAACTGGGATAAGGATACCTTTCCTTGCCCGTATTTAACACGGCTCACTGAACTATTGCGCAGCATCCAGTTTGTCGTGATAACTCCTTGATCTGGAAATTGCAATACTCTTTGCATCACCATGGCTATGACACCACCAGAGGTTGAAACTAAGACTCGCGAGCCGCTGTTATGCCTGGCCATGATTTCATCGACCGCGGCATAGACACGATGTTGAAAATTTTCCCAGTATTCGAAGTTAGCATCTTCCGAACCCGGCTTCAGCTCGCCACGAATCCATTTTGCACAGGCAGCCTCGAACACCGTCTGAAATAGACGTTCATCTTTTATTGGCCAAGAGAAAGGCGTATCGAAGCCATCGTCTGCTGCGTGATCACGCAGATAAACGCGCATTAAGGGATCGCCGTTGTATTCATTGAATGCCGGGTTTTCGATAGAGGCCGTCGGCGCGCCTTTGACTAAGGACAACAACTCGTTGGCCGTCTCTCTCTGCCGCAGTAGTGTGCCACTATAGACATGATCGAACTGCTCGCCCACGTCCTGCCAGTGCCGCGCAAGAATCTTGACTTGCTCGATTCCTTTCTCGCTCAGCTTGTCGTAAGAAGCCTTGCCGAATGATGCCTGCCCGTGACGAACTAAAATTAGTTCGCTCACGGCGTAGTTACCGAGTTACGGCGGCTATTAGAGAGAGTCATGGAAACTTCTCTTAGAGCGACGCGAATCGCTGGGTGTGGAAATCAGTATTGCCAAACATGATTTCCGCAGCAGTAACCGACTTAAAAAGATGACCAACATCTAACTCCTCAGTCATGCCAATACCGCCATGAATCTGAATAGCGTCCTGACCAACTTTTAGTATCGCCTTGCCGATGCGACTCTTCGCAGCAGAGACCGACTTAGTTTTTTCAATTGCGTCTTCGCCGCCGTCTAACTTCATAGCCGCCATGATCACGATTGAACGCGCCAATTGGCATTCGATAAACATGTCTGCCATGCGATGCTGCAATGCCTGGAAGGTACCGATGGCCGTGCCGAACTGTTTACGAGTCTTACTGTACTCTACAGTCTTGTGTAACAACGACTCCATCGCTCCAACTGCCTCCGCGCTCACTGCTAGCGTGGCGCGATCGACACTATCTTGCAATGCCTGCAAAGCGGAGCCTGAAGCCCCCAGCCTTTGTGAAACCGGCACACTTACATCTTTCAAGCTGATTTCTGCAGACTTCTTTCCGTCCACATTGGTGAAAGCTTGAACCGAGACGCCTGCGCTAGCGGCATCTACCATAAATACCGAGATACCCTCGCTATCCGTTACTGCGCCCGACTCGCGCGCCACAACCAACAAGATCTCGGCATTCGAACCATTCAAAACTGCGGTCTTGCTGCCATTTAGCACGACAGTGTCGCCAGTTACAGTGGCTGATGTCTTTATATGTGCAAGATTGAATCGACTGCCTTGTTCTGCATAGGCACAGGCTAGCTGCAACTTGCCTTCCATAATTTTAGGAAGTAGCTCAGCCTTCTGCTGCGCACTGCCTTGCTCGCTTATCAAACCACCTGAAAGTACGGCGCTCGCAATGAAGGGTTCAACCAACATCGCCTTACCAAATTCTTCCATCATCACCACAAGGTCTACGGCAGATCCGCCAAAGCCACCATCTTCTTCCTTGAAGGGAACGGTCAACCAACCTAGCTCGCCAAAGAGGTCCCAGTTTTCCTGGCTGAACCCTTTCTCGCTAGCGACAATCTGGTTGCGTGTATCAAAGTCATAACTTTTATAAACAAATTTCTGCACGCTTTCTTGCAGCATTTGTTGCTCTTCAGTGTTCGAAAAATCCACAATAATTCCTCTCTAAATCTGTTTACAGTTTCAGCTAAAAAATCTTAGTCGACACTCTTTCAAGCTCGCTAAAGACCCAATACAGCCTTGCTGATAATGTTGCGTTGAATTTCATTCGAGCCACCGAATATCGTTAGCTTTCTGTTATTAAAATAGGTCAGTGCTGCAGCCGCGGTGTTCCCGGGGCCAATTGCCTCACCTTGGAAGCCGTCTTCAAACTGCTCAGGCACGAAAGGTAAGCAATTGTAGCCAGCCAGATCGACGAACATTTCATCCATCTCCTGAGCCAGTTCTGTGCCTACAATTTTTAGGATCGACGATTCAGGGCCAGGCGCCTTACCTACGCTCAATGCTGCCAGAGTGCGTAGCTCTGAATATTCCAAGGCCTGAAGTTCGATTTCAACCTCGGCGAGCTTCATCTTGAATGCCGCGTCCGCAAGCATCGTGCCACCGAAGCCATCGTCGGTATTGCCAGCCAATCGCCTCAGCGCGGCGAGGCGCCGCTTGCCACGAGGAATGCCCGAAATATTCGTGCGCTCATGAGTTAACAATACCTTGGCATAGGTCCAACCCTTATTCTCTTCGCCTATCAGATTGCTGACAGGCACCCGAACGTCATCGAAAAATACTTCGTTAACCTCCGCGTGGCCGTCTAACAACACGATCGGTTTAAGGGTGATACCCGGTGTCTTCATATCGATCAGCAAGAAACTAATACCTTCCTGTTTCTTAACGCCGGTATCGGTGCGTACCAGGCAGAAAATCCAATCTGCATATTGTCCGTAGGTATTCCAGGTCTTACTGCCATTCACAACATATTCGTCACCGTCTATAACGGCAGATGTCTTCAGTGAAGCCAAGTCTGAACCTGAGTTAGGCTCAGAATATCCCTGACACCACCACACATTGCTCTCGAGAATGTCTGGCAGAAACCTCTGCTTCTGTTCATCCGAGCCGTAGGCCATGATGACAGGTGCCACCATCTTCATCCCAAAAGGGACTGGTTCTGGCGCGCCGATCAACCCCATCTCAGTCGCGAAGATATGCTTCTGAGTTGCGGTCCAGCCTGTGCCTCCATGTTCTGCCGGCCAGCTGGGCGCCGCCCAGCCTTTTTTGTAGAGAATTTTCTGCCAGTGCACCAATTCATCTTTGCTCAGACGAATGCCCGCATCTACCTTTTCGCGGTATTCGGCCGGAAAATCGTTCTGCAAAAACTCTCGAACTTCGATCTCGAATTGCAGCTCTTCAGTGGTAAAGTCAGCGTTCAATGTAAATCTCCTGTTGTTCCGGGCTATAGCCGCCCCAATCATAGCGCTTAGCGGCTAGGCACTAGGAATGACATGTTTAATTTGAATTTATAGTTAGAAATTGAAAGTGGTCGAAGATTATCATTATTCCCAGTGCTTGATAAGCAATAATCGAGCAATTGCTCGGAATTGCACAGACCCTGTGAATTGAATTGATGTAGCCCGTTTTCTGTATTTATTTAGCAGCAAATGGCCATCACTCGTTGGCTTTAAACCTCAATTACGTTATCCTTGCGCTCTTTTTATGAACGCTGTAATTCCAAGAAAAATTGAAAAAAGCAGCAAAAGCACAGACTTCCACTAGATACACCTTAGGAGACGACATGAAATTCTCTCAATCAACTAAATTTGTCCTGCTATTTGTGGCCCTATTCAGCTTAGCCGCTTGTAGTTCAACTGGCGAAGAAGCAGCAACTGAAGTAGTAGCTGAGACTGAATCTGGCATCGACGCGACTACTAGGCGCACGCAAGAAATTGCAGCAGAAGCAGCTGCCCGTGCCGCCGCAGCAGAAGCAAGAATTGCGGCAGCCGCGCTCAACACAAGAGTCTTCTATTTCGACTTTGATATGTCTGAGTTCCGCCCTGCAGATCGCGATGTATTGACTTTTCACGCCAGAGACCTCGCCGCGAATTCAAACAAACGAATTCGTCTGGAAGGTCACGCAGATGAGCGTGGCACAAGAGAATACAACCTGGCACTGGGCGAACGCCGTGCTGAGGGAATCCAAAACTATCTCATCGTTAATGGCGCATCACGCAGCCAGATAGAGATTGTTAGTTATGGTGAAGAACAGCCTGCAGACCGCGGATCAAATGATCGTGCCTATCAGCAGAATCGCCGAGTACAAATCTCTACTCCTTAGTTAACAACTACAGCTAATCACTACGATGTAAGTAATAGGAAGCAATGGATAGTATCAACTGAATTTTTAAGTTTGGAAGTTAGGCCGAACCTTGTGTTCGGCCTTTTTTTTGGACAAAAAGCCTTAGTCAGCGAACGCACGCTGCATCGCATCACCAATTTTTTCCAGTGCTGTCATTCCGGCAGGAATTCCGCCCGCGAAAGACACGAACGCGTGGATCATATCTGTGTAGCACACGTGCTCAACTTCGACACCGTGGTCCGACAGACGTTTTGCGAAAGCTTCGCCTTCATCGCGCAGCGGGTCGAAGCCGGCGGTAATCACTAGACCCGGAGGAAGGCCAGTGAGATCGGCCAGCAGCGATGAAACCGTCGGGGCACTAGCGCGCTCTTCAGATTCCAGAAATTGACTTCGAAACCACTGCTTGTCAGCCTTGGTGAGAAAATAGCCTTCTGCAAATTCTTCGATTGAGGGGTAACCCATTTGGTAATCGATGCCGGGATATATCTGCACCTGATAACAAGGTTGTGCGATCTTATGCTGCTTACATTTCAGCATCACGGCTATCGATATATTGCCACCGGCACTATCGCCACCAATAGCGATGCGACCGGTGTCTATACCTAATTCTTCACCTGAGCTCAGAAGCCAGGTGTAGACATCGAACCCATCTTGATAGATTCCCGTAGATTTTGTTTCCGGCGCTAAACGGTACTCGACCGACAACACCACGCAATTTCCCAATCGCGCCAGCTGCTGGGCGAACGTGTCGTAACCATCCAGTGTGCCCAAAACATGGCCACCACCGTGGAAAAACAGCAGAGCTGGCGCAAGCTGCGTAGACAGTGACTTGGGTTGATAGCGCCTAACCCGCAGTTCACCGCCGCTACTAGGCAACCAGTGATCTTTGATGCTCTCCAACTCACAACTAGGTGGAGCGAACGAATTGCCTAGTGACTCACGCATCTCGCGTGCCTCCGTCGCCGTGCATTCGCACAGCGGCTTCTGCCTAGCAGAAGCTCGGGCCACTTTCGCAGCCATCGGATGCATTTCATCGGCACGCTTGGCCACCGAGCTAATTAATTCTGTCATATGTTGAACCTATCCAGCGACTTGACCGCGGTTGATCAGAAGAATTTATCTTTCGGTTTAGCCGGTTCAAAACCTACGAGCCAAATTAATACTGTAAACAGAGCAAAACCGGGTAGAACGTACACGCCGATATCCATAGTAGCTTGATCGACCAACTGCAAGAATGTCACCCCTGCATAGACAACCATGCCTAACAGGTGCGCCATCATGTAGTAATTCAAAAATGGTGTGCCGTTATGGGTCATGGGCCAAGGCTTGCAAAACACCAACCAGCGCATCGCCACAAATAGGCCCAAGATGTCGGTAGGCCAGAACAGCAGCAGATTGATATTGTGGTGTAAATCCAGATGCTCGGATACGAACCAACTCCCCAGCATGAGTATGCCGTAGATACCACTGAACAAGGCAGTCAGGATACCCAGCAAGCCCAGCAGGCGAAAATTAAACCCAGGAAGTTTTAAACCGATTCTAGAGTGTGTCGCGAAATACGACATGGGAGTCTTCTTTAGCATCAACAATAACATCAACACCGGAGCTAAGAGACCGACAGAGGCTATCTTATAAGGATCTGTCTCTACCGTTGGCGCGGCAAACAGCATGACCTCCTGCCGGTCAGACAAGAGCTTAATGCGCACTCCATTTTCTGCAACATCGGACTCCACTAGATACAGGCTCTCCCGAAGTTTGAGCGGCAGAAACATTTCTTCCCATTCACTCATCAATCTATCGATATTACTGTTCATCAGCACATCGAGTGAGAACCCTATCACCGCCACCGATTCATAATGCGCCTGAACTTGATCCCGAAATGTACTATCGGCGAATCCGTCATTCACGCCGGCGATTCGACCTGACAAGGCCTCATCGAGATAATCACGTACCCGGGTTGTACAGTTATCGAAAAAATAGTGATACGGATAGACAATATTTTCTGCCTGCAGATTCCAAAGCAGACGCCGGTAGAGGATTTCCTTCTGCGGATTGGTTAGGTTGATTTTATCCTGCCAAACACTGCGCTCTTGCGAGCGATACATCGCGAATTCCTGATTCGGTGATTGCGTGCCCAGTTCATAGTTCATTATTCCCTTAAAGAAATTGTAGGAAAATGAAACCGGGCCGCCGTTGATACGAAATAAACCCCAGTTGAAGACCACATCGGTATTGGTGTTTTCGTTGATTACGCGTAGCGCGGTATGACCGAAGTTATCCCATACCCTGCTACCCACATCCACAGTAATTAAGTAGAAATTTACGCCACTCATATCCGCCGGCAGTGCGTATAACTCAGGGGACTCGATAGCCTCTAGCGCCGTAGCTCGCGAGTGCGGGAGCATTGCTAGAGTGAATAGTAAGAAAATTAACCCGAACGCAGAATAAACACGTATTGAAGCCCCGCGAGGTGCGTATTGGCGTGCTTGAGGAGAGGAAATCATCTGGACTTTATGAACCACTGTCTAATTCTTGTGATTGCGGGAATTTTGCAATCTTATCAAAGATTTACTATTGATCAAACAAGCAGTGAAACTATGTTAGTTCTGACTAGAGAGGTAGAAACCCAGCGCGAGGACCCTTACTTTTATCGAGACATAAAAAATCCCCACTCTCTAACCGCCATTAGTTGAGTGAGGATTTGCGGCAGACTGTGCTACCAGCAAACAGGCTAATTAGTGTGGGTCTTGCGAGGTTGCCTGTCGCTAGCTCTTTTCCGCTAAGAGTTGGAGAGTACGCGAGCGAGTATGAACAGAATCTGAACGAGAACTAACATGATAGAATCTCTACCATTTTAACGGGAACTACAGTGTGGATATAAAAAAATTATGAAGACTAGGCAACTCGGAGAATTACAGGTTTCCGCCCTAGGATTAGGCTGCATGAGCATGTCTCAATCCTACGGAGCAGCGAACCGAAAAGAATCGGAACGCACCCTGCACCGAGCATTGGATATCGGCTATACCTTTCTAGACACCGCCAGCCTGTATGGCCTGGGCCACAATGAGACCCTTCTTGGCGAGGTTCTGCCTGCCCGGCGCAATGAGTTCATTCTTGCTAGTAAGTGCGGGATCGTCGACCGAGATGGAAAACGCGCCATTGATTGCACCCCTGAAAACATAAAGAAGACCTGCGAGGACAGCCTTCGCCGGCTGAACACTGATGTCATCGATTTGTATTATCTGCATCGCCGTGATTTCAATGTCCCAATCGAAGAAAGCGTAGGCGCGCTAGCCGACTGTGTTAGCGCCGGCAAGATTCGTACTATCGGTCTGTCCGAATGTTCTTCTACAACCATAAGGAAGGCTCACCGCGAACACCCGATCAGTGCGGTGCAATCGGAGTATTCTCTGTGGAGCCGCGAACCCGAGAACAAGGTGTTCGATTGCTGCAGGGAATTGGGGATAGGTTTCGTCCCTTTTAGTCCCCTTGGGCGGGGGTTTCTTACTGGCGTAATCACTGACATGTCTGCCCTAGGCGGTGACGATATGCGACACACCATGCCAAGATTTATGGGTGAAAATTTCGAGCAGAATAGTCAGCAGTTAGCCGTTTTGCAGGAAATCGCCGCCTCGAATTCTTGCACGCCAGCGCAACTCGCCCTAGCTTGGGTGCTAGCTCAAGATCCTAACTTCGTACCAATTCCCGGCACCAAGCACGTAAAATATGTCGAAGAGAACGCCCAGGCGACCCAGTTGTCGATCAGCAGCGAAGAGCTAGCCCGAGCAGGAAAGGTGTTTAGTGGAGATTCGGTATACGGAGATCGCTATGCAAAGTCGCATATGATTTCGCTGGATCCAGATGAAGCGTAATAGTTAAGTAGTATTAAGAGAAGTAGTGGAGGAAACGAACCCAGAAAGCTCACTTCCTCCCCTGTTCCTTATTGACCACTCTCACTAGCTCGCTGTTCTTCCATGCGCTCGCCGCGAAGTATATTGACCATGCCGTAGTTACCTTCATGGCAGGCGTACTCGTACATCAAGCCATCAAGCTTCGCCATCGGTATCACAGCAGTGATCTTGTCTTTAAATGTACTAGGATCGTCGACTGTGAACTCATAGTTAACTGTGAATTCATCGACACGCGTAAACTTCTCGGTAAGAACCTTATCGATGGAACTACCGAAGACACTGAAACTCTGCGTCAGGTCGTTGAAATTTCTAGTCTCTACAACCAAGGTATCGCCTTCCCAATAACCCCGTGAATCACCAGAGAATTGGCGAATGCTATCGTCAATATGATCGCGGCCGTCTAGTGGCACGATACGCGCATCGTGAATCATCTCGGTCATGATAACGGCAGTATCCTTACCCAGAATCAACTGCACATTATTGTTGTACAAGTTTGGTGTGAATGGCGGGCCTGAGTTAAAGCCAACGAGACATCGCTCGGACGTGCCTCTATCTTCGGGGCCGTCTTTCGCAATACCACCGACAACCATTCGCACTGGCCGCACACCAGGCTCGTCCGGGCCAAGACCGCCGATCTGAACCGACACACCCTCAACTGTTTCCGGCACCCGACCATTGCGAGGGTAGGTAATGAGTGAGGTGCGCGTGTTGTCACCCCTGCCAGCGTTCTCAACCCAGAACGTGTTGTAGCCACCAACACCGATATTGTTCAACGCTTGCAAACCCGCTTCGGTCCGACTAGCAATCGCGGCGATGTCTTCAGGTGTCAGAAACTCTTTGTCGGCAAATTGAGGAGGACGCTGCATGGGAACAAAGGAACTAAAATTCCACACGCCATTTAGATCAGGCTGGCCATATTCGGTTCGCGGTACGACATAGTCGCTATCCTGCGCCTGCGCAGATGTCACACAAAGACCAAAGACAGTGGCGGTCAGTGCACCGAAAGTAAGAAGTCGAGATTTCATGGCGTGCCCCTAGACAAGCAATTTATGAAGCACGCAGTGTAAACCAAATGGCTATCCGCAGCTATTTACTGTTTCTTTCGCTTACCGCCTTTCTTCGCGGCAGCGCGCATAGCTGCATCGTAAGCGTTGGAGGCCCAATCACTTAAAAGCTCAGCATCTTCCATAGCCTCTTCCGGTGCTTGGTAGTAACTCATCTTGATTTGCCTACCATTCTTCTCGAAGCTGAAGGCTTGCAAGCCAAGATCCTCGTAATCCTGCAAGTTTTGGGTATCGACTTTCAGATAGAGCTCATTGCCGGCAACTAGACCGAACATTAAGCCTTCAAGGAACATGCCAAATCCGCCAAACATGGACTTCGATTCGACCGGCCTAATAAATTGCAGCAGGTCAACGATGTGCGCTACGTATTCGCGCTGCTCGATGCTTATAGCCACTACGGACTCCTCTGACGGCTATTGAACTCCTACTTAACAGTTCAGTCTTTGATGCTATGATGTCCAACTTTTCCGCGATCAAATTCGCGGTTTGTTGATCTAAGGAGAGCCACACATGAATGGAGCAACCGCATTAATTGAAACACTGGCAGACTGCGGAGTCGAGCTTTGCATAGCAAATCCCGGCACCTCCGAGATGCATCTAGTTCAGGCTCTCGATAGCGTTCCGCAAATGAAGTCTGTGCTCGCACTTTTCGAAGGCGTATGCACCGGCGCCGCCGATGGCTACGCGCGCATGACAGGCAAGCCCGCCGCCACACTACTGCACTTAGGCCCCGGCTTGGCGAACGGCATTGCAAATCTGCATAACGCGCGCCGCGCGAATTCACCCATAATCAATATTGTCGGAAACCATCCGAATTACCATGTTGGCTTCGATGCACCACTCACTTCAGATATTGAAACGCTCGCGAAGAATTATTCTTCCTGGATCAAGTCTTGTAGTACCAATGAAACCCTCGCTCAGGACGGCGCGGACGCGTACACCGCCACCCTACGCCAGAGCGCAGGCTCTAACGGCCAGATCGCTACACTGATAATGGGTGCGGATACAGCCTGGGGCGAGAGCTCAGGGCCGGTGATGCCGAATGCACTGCCACAGCGCAGTAAAATAGATGAACAGCCGATCGAAAGGATAGCGCCGCTTCTAGAGAAAGGTGGTCGCACTGTGATGCTTCTAGAGCATCATGCTACTGACCCAGCCGCTCTCGCAGCAGCTAGCAAGATAGCAAGTAAAACAGGTTGCCGATTGATGACCGGCACCTTCCCTGCGCGCGTAGATGGCGGTCCTGGAGCGGTAGCTGTAGAACGTCTACCCTACTTCCCCGAGCAGGTTCTGCAGACCTTAGACGGTGTTGAACACCTAATCATAGTTGGCGGCCAGGTTCCCGCGAGCTTTTTTGCCTATAAGGGCATACCAGGACAACTCGTTCCGAAAGGCTGCAAGGTTAGTCGCCTGACGTACATCGAAGAAGATTCGATCGATGCACTACAACCTGTCTCTTATACACATCTGACGCTGCCGACGAATAGAGAGGTGTAG
>OJIK01000414.1_pt1 | contig 12995 bp, 13 predicted proteins | sample 1595571 | NCBI WGS metagenome assembly OJIK01 (sample SAMN05416791, study PRJEB24817) | seawater metagenome | isolation source: Sea water | place: Canada:Atlantic | collected 2013-11 | reverse complement strand
CCCGACGCTCAGCGAGCGCGATTTAGCCTCAATATTTTCAGCAGAGTTTGCAGCACAGGTGGTGGCATCTCATGGCACTCCTGCGGCGAACAACTGGACAGGGCCTTTTTTAAGCAGTCGCGGCAAGCATTGGCTCAGAGTGGTCACATCGACCCCCGAGACCACACCGCCATTCGATGAAGTAGCCGAGCGCGTGCGACTCGACTGGATTGCTGCCGAAGAAGAAGCTCGGCAGCGCCAGCAAGTCCAAAAGCTTGTCGAGCAATACAACATCGTTATGAGCCCGACGAGCAACGTGCGATGAAATTGACGCCTTCAGCTCCCTCGTTTGCCAAGGCCTGTTCAAGACTTGCAAGCGTGTTTGTTGTTCTATTGATGATCGCGCCAGCGAGCCGCGCACATGATATCGATGTTACCGGCGTCGCACGTCTCTTCTTGGATGAACACGCAGAGAACACCGCCGAAAGCGAGTTTGGATACAGCCTGTCAATCGTTGACGCCAAAGTACCTCCGTTATTTAACATCGACAATGTGCTACCAGAGCGCTGCAGCGGACTTACGCCTACGGCGAGCAGCTACCGCTTCAGCTGCAATCCAGCGCTTTCCAGCGATGACACCCTCCTTTTCCCGTGGCCGCTTGCAGGCGCAGTGCTTGTCGCAAACTGGCGCGACGGCAGCAGCCATTCGAGTTATTTTCGTGGCGATGGCGTCTTCATTGAAGTTTCGCTCGCCGAAGTGCGCGCACCGAGTGCGGCGCTGGGTAGGCTCGCACTGCGGTATTTCGAATTAGGCATTGAGCATATTATGTTTGGTTTTGATCACTTGCTTTTCGTCGTCGGACTGATGCTGCTTTTGGGCGGGGCAAACCCTGCGCGCAGCGGCAGCACTCTTCTACGCGGCAAAAACAAGACAGCAAGATACCTAAAAACGATCACCGCTTTCACACTCGCACATAGTGTCACGCTTGCCGCCGCAAGCCTTGGCTTCGTTAGCCTACCCATTGCCCCTGTCGAGATCCTCATCGCGCTGTCTATTGTGCTTCTCGCCCGCGAGGCGCTTCTCGCTCAGCGTGGCCACTTTACGCTCAGCTATCAGTACCCCTGGATTGTCGCCTTTATATTTGGACTCATTCACGGACTTGGGTTTGCGAGCGCGCTCGGGAATTTAGGCCTAAATCCGGGTGATGTCCCTGCTGCACTCCTCTTTTTTAATTTGGGTGTCGAGGCCGGTCAACTCGCTATTATTTTTGTGAGCTTAACCCTCGCGCGTCTCCTTTATGCAAGCGCCGGTCGACTCTCTAAAATCGGCGTGTTGACTAGCCCGAGCGGTGCGGCGATGATATCGATTAGCACATTGTCTTACCTACTCGGCGGCGTAGCGACTTATTGGTTGATCGAACGCCTGCCCTCACTATGGGTTCAGTAGCAATCCGGCATAGACCTTCAAGACAGGTTTGGGGCAGAGCATCTACGAAGCGCAAGGCGATAAATCGGCACGATAGAGGATTTGAAAAAGCAATTTTAAGGTATGCTTAGCCACAGGGTGAGGCCGGATTCATCGCTCATCCAAAACAATCAAAAGACATCAGCCCACACTCGGCACATTAGCCGCTAAGTATTTTAGGAGAGCACATGAAAACCTCATCCCTAGCCTTTAAGGCAACCCTCGCTTGCGCACTTACACTGGCGACTGGCGCAAGCTACGCCGCAGATCCCGCAGCGACACGCGCGAAAATTGCAATAGCGTTACAAGGTGATATTCGCAGCGAAGCGGAAGTCGCGCGCGACGCCAATCGTAAGCCCGGCGAGGTATTAGAATTTTTCGGCCTCGAAGACGACATGAAAGTCTTGGAAATATCGCCTGCGACGGGCTACTGGTCGAAGTTTGTCGGTCCGACGCTGTGCGCAAATGGCGGCGAGCTTGTTGTGTCGGTTGGCGTCAGTGCCGATTATCGAAGCGAGGTCATGAGCCTGCCGGGTTTGGGCTGCGCCAGCGCAATCAACGATGACATCTCCCTTGGCAATCTTCCCGAGTTTGATTTCAGCGAAGACGATTTCGACATGGTTCTCACGTTCTGGAACCTACACAATCCCTCTGCCGAAGGCCGGGTTAATCTCAACAAAGCTGTCTTCGACTCTCTTAAATCTGGCGGCATCTATGGCGTCGTCGATCACACGCGTCGCCACATGCAGCCTACCTCGCGTCCAGTCGGACGGCGCTTGGATCCAGTTCTGGTAATCAAAGAACTCCTCGATACAGGTTTCGAGTTTGTCGACTATAGCGACATGCATTTTCATCCCGAAGAAGATTTGAGCCAAGAAGTCGGCACGCCCGGTGTGCGCGGTGCGACAGACCGCTTTACCCTTAAGTTCCGTAAGCCGTAAATCAGTAGCCCAATGCCGCCGCCGTTTCTCGAGCACCGACTCGACACCGGCGGCGTAATCCGGCCTTTTGGCTCGCGACCCCACCAATTCCGTTTGACATTCAGTGGTTTAGGGGTATCATGCAGCCCGCTTGAAAGTAAGCACTCTTTATTTTCCCATTTCGATGTCTTCAGTAGCACCTCGTCCTGTAAGTTAATAAGTGTACCGCCGAATTTCTAGCACGACCCCCTAACGGGAATATTTAATACGAAAAGCAGGAACAATTTATGTCAGACAAAATTACTGGAACAGTTAAGTGGTTCAACGAAAATAAAGGATTTGGATTCATTGAGCGCGAAGGCGGCCCAGACGTATTCGCTCATTTCAGCGCTATCCAGAGCGAAGGTTACAAGACTCTCGCTGAAGGTCAGCGCGTTGAGTTTATCGTAACTGACGGCCAGAAAGGCCCACAGGCTGAGCAAATCATCGCCCTCTAAGGCTGACCGATTGCTAGTTTGTAGTTAAGTTCGAGAAAGGCGAGCCTCGCGCTCGCCTTTTTTGTGTCTGCGGTTTATGCAAGCGGTTTACGCCCTTAACCACCGACGGGTATGAGGTGTTTGGATCCACTAGCTGACGATGAGCGATAAAATAGATTATTAAAATAGATCGATGAGCTAGATCAAGAGTGTTCAAGTGGCGGTTACACCGGAATCGCCACTCGCGTATGATGCTAAGTAGATCTATCCTTGAATCAAAGCCGTTACTACCAATATGAAATATACCCAGCAGCTGACAGGTATCTCGCGTCTTCCTCAAGCCGCTTTCGCTCTCTTCCTAGGCTGTCTGCTGACGCTCTCGACCGGCCTAAGCCTTGCCAACGAAGCAGACCTTACAGGGTCGTCACGCGGAATATCGCTCGAAATATTCAGTCAACTCAGCCCTATCGAGATCAATACGATTCACAGCTGGGAGGTCGTGCTGACCGATGAAGACGGGGCCGTGAGCGGCGCTACTCTCGACATCGTCGGCGGCATGCCCGAGCACAATCACGGCATGCCAACCCAGCCGCAGATAACTGAAGAGCTTGCCCCTGGACGCTACCTTCTCGAGGGTGTGCGCTTTCACATGCCCGGGCTGTGGCGTTTGACCGCAAGCATCAGCACAGAGAAGACTCGAGGGCGCCCGCCAACAGTCATCGTCATCGACTTTACTCTGTAACCAGACAGCGACTTTTATGACACGCTCTTCACTCGGTAAAATAGTTCTCGGACTTGGCGGCATCGCGGCTCTAGCGGCGCTCGCTTGGAACTATCTCGCCCTGCCTACTTCAACCCAATGGACCGACGAGGAGCAGCGCCTCATCGCCTCGCTTTCGTTAAACCAGCTGCCTAGGTTGCCTGCAGATCCCAGCAACGCGCAGGCCGACAACCCCGACGCTGCCGAATTAGGACACATTCTGTATTTTGACACACGCCTCTCGTCGACCGGCGCCGTCGCCTGCGCGACCTGTCATAAACCCGAACGCATGTTTACCGATGGCCTCAAGCTCGCCGTGGGCGCAGGCATTGGCAACCGTCATACCCCAAGCCTCGTTGGCCTCTCTTACAGCCCTTGGTTTTATTGGGATGGCAGAAAGGACAGTCAGTGGGCGCAGGCGTTGGCGCCTCTTGAAGCGAAACATGAACACGCAATGACACGTAGCGACCTGGCGCGACTGATTCTGAGCGACGCCGACTATTCCGCACGCTATCGGTCGGCATTTGGCGCGCTTCCTAGTGTCGATATTCCAGCCGGCGCGTCACCACTCGGCGATGACATCGAACGCGCGAAGTGGGAGGGTTTGCCCGAGACAGAGCAGCAGGCCATTAACGAGATTTTTACCAACATTGGCAAAGCTCTCGCTGCCTACCAGCGAAAAATCCAACCCGGCAGAGCCCGCTTCGATGACTACGCCGATCGATTATCGCGTGATGGTTCCGCCTCAGTCGCACAGGGCGACGAACTCGCTGCCGATGAACTGCAAGGGCTGCGCTTGTTTATAGGCAAGGCGATGTGTGTAACCTGTCACAACGGACCACTATTTACTAACCATGAGTTCCATAACACCGGCGTGCTTGCCAACCCCGGCGAACTGCCTTCGATGGCACGGTATGATGGCGTTCGTCTCGCTCGCCTCGACCCCTTTAATTGCCTTGGCGAATTCAGCGATGCCGAAAGCGCGCAGTGTACAGAGCTACGCTTCGCTCGCGATACCAACGATCTCGTTGGTGCCAATAAAACCCCCACATTACGCAATGTAGACCTCACCGCGCCTTATATGCACGGCGGCCAGATTGCCGACCTCGCAGCAGTGATGCGCCATTACAACGAGGCGCCTACCTCGATGCTGAGCCACAATGAAGCGAAGCCTTTAGGTTTACGACCACCCGAACTTCGCGCGCTCGAAGCCTTTATGCATACGCTCACCGCCCCTCTTGCCACCGATTCTCGCTGGCTGGAAGCCCCATGAAAAACAGCCGTCAGCTAGCTTTCCGCGCTGCCTGCCGCTTACGCGCTGCTTGCTGCTTAAGCGCCGCTCGCTGTTTAATAGCCAGTAGCGTTTTTTTCATAACCGCAGCATCTGCGCAAGACCAGCAACCGTCTGCCAACTTGGCACAAGCTGACCAGACACTGCGAATCACCTCGGCAATGGCCGCGCCGACGCGCGCCATAGCCCACGTTTTACGCGACGAAATACGCCGACCCGCCGAGGTTATTCAATTTATGCGCTTACCCGAAGGCGCGCGCGTATTGGATCTCTATGCCGCCGACGGTTATTACAGCTATTTACTTGCAGCTGCTGCGGGGTCTGGTGGGCGTGTTTTCGCGCAGAATCCTATCGCGACCGATAACCTCGAAGACGTACGTCAAATGTATTCACTCGCCGATGCACTCGACGAGCGCATCGCGATAGCCAAGCTTACGACAGTCACCCATGTCCGGAGCGATTTCGCAGCCTTACCAATCGACTCGGGCTCACTCGATGCTATTCTGCTCGCGCAAATTCTTCACGATTTCGCCAACAGCACCGACGCCGGCGCTATAGCGCTTTTACAGCAGCTCGGAACTCTACTAAAACCCGACGGCGCCTTGATCGTGATAGATCATGCAGGCGATGCTAATCAGGACAATGAGCGCCTGCATAGAATGCCGATTGAAGAGGCCAAACGTATCGCTCAGGCTGCAGGTTTCTCGCTGGAGAGCGAATCAGCTCTTTTAGCCAATCCGCGCGATCGACGCAGGCGTCCAGTCTTCGACCCGATGCTCGCCCGCAATACCGACCGTTTCTTGCTCCGCTTCGTGCTTAGCCCGTAAGATAAGGATGCAGAAAAGAGAAACTATGCAATCAGTCCCAGAATCAAATGTCCTCACCGTTAGCGGTCTCAACCGACTCGCTAAATCCTTATTAGAAGGACATTTTCCTGCCGTGCGCGTCGAAGGCGAGATTTCTAATCTCTCACGGCCCAGTTCAGGGCATTGGTATTTCACCTTAAAAGACCAATCGGCTCAGCTACGCTGCGCGATGTTTGCGGGCAATAATCGCCGCGTGCAATTTAAAGCCGACAGCGGTCAGCAGGTTACCGTCCGCGGGCGACTCAGCATCTACGAGGGTCGAGGTGACTATCAGCTCATCGTTGATTCGATGGAGCAAGCAGGCGCCGGCGCTCTGCAGCGCGCGTTCGAACTTCTCAAAACAAAGCTCGAAGACGAGGGCTTATTCCGCGCCGACACGAAACGCCCCCTACGTGACGATTATCGTCATATCGGGCTTATCACCTCGGCTACGGGAGCCGCAGTTCAAGACATTATCAGCGTGTTCGGTCGACGCTCACCCACCACCACTCTTACGCTATTTCCAGTATCGGTGCAGGGTGCACAGGCACCACAAGAGATCGTGCGCGCCATTGCTAGCGCGAATAGGCTTGCGGATAAACTCGGCATCCAAGCGCTGATTGTCGGACGCGGTGGCGGCTCTATCGAAGACCTGCAGGCGTTCAACGAAGAATCTGTGGCAAGGGCAATCGCTGGCAGCGATCTCGCTATATGCAGCGCTGTGGGTCACGAAACCGATTTTACCATCGCCGATTTTGTGGCAGACCTTCGAGCGCCTACGCCGTCGGCTGCGGCAGAGCTTTTGAGTCAAAACCAAGAGGATCAGCTACAGCTGCTCACTGCGGCAAAAGCGCGCCTGCTGTCACTTATCCAGACCCAGCTACAAGCGTCCACCAAACAGCTGACTTGGCTGGCGCGAAGCCTGAAACGCCCGGATCGCCTGCTACAAGAGCAGTCGCAGCACCTAGACAGACTTGAGTCGCAATTAAAGCGCGCATGGCGCGCGCAGGCACAGCGCGGCGACAACAGGCTTGCGCTGCTCGAGCGCAGGCTGCAGGCTCAGTCACCTAGCCAGAGGCTACTAAACGTTGGGCAGCAACTACTCGACAGATCGAAGCGTCTTACGCGGGCGATACGCGCGCTTGTAACTAAGAAGTCCTCGAGGCTTGGCCAGCTCACGAGGAGTCTCGACACGGTAAGCCCACTCGCCACGCTCGCACGCGGCTACAGCATCAGTTACGACGCCGCCGGCGCACTTCTGCGTAGCAGTGATCAAGCCGCACTCGGCGCAAAAATGCGCACCAAAATTGCCGACGGGCTCATTGTTTCGACAATCGATACGATAGAGAAAGAAACTGATAGTCTAAAATAGACCGACCTCAAAGGATTGACCTGTGAGCAAGAAAGCCTCTCTTATCTTCCGATTTCGTTACCTGACGAGCGCAGCCGTCTGCCTCTTTGCTGCTTTTAGTCCCTCACTGTTTGGTGCTGACGCGGTGCTTCAACGCCTTCCTGCTGCCCTGCTAGTCCCTGGTGGTGCTGCGGTCGTGCCGACGGCAAGCGACGCGATTCGAGGCGAATATAAAGGTGAGCGTGTGTTGCTCGCGCGATTCGAAGGCGAGCAGTACGCGATTATTGGTATCCCACTCTCAGCAAAACCGGGACTCCAGACATTCACACTCGACAACCGGGCGGGCGAGACTGAAACCCTCGGTTTTAGTATTGCCGACAAAACCTACACAGAACAGCGTCTTACCATCAAAAACCAACGCCAGGTAAACCCGAACGAGACAGATATGACGCGAATTCAAGCCGAGAGCGCCGAGATGAAGGCCGCCTTTCGAAGCTGGGATGAAGCACTTGCGCCAACCTTTTCGATGATCCCGCCAGTCGACGGCGTTCGCAGTAGCTCATTCGGTCTCAAGCGCTTTTTCAATGGCGAGCCGCGAGCGCCCCATTCGGGTATGGATATCGCCGCAGACGAGGGCACACCAATTGTTGCCCCCGCTGCCGGCCGCATACTCGCCACTGGAAACTATTTCTTCAACGGCAATACCATTATCCTCGACCATGGCCACGGGCTAATTAGCCTCTATTGCCATATGAACACGATCGATGTCGAAGTCGGGCGACAGGTTATCGCCGGGGAACAAATAGGTAGAGTAGGCCAGACCGGCCGAGTAACGGGGCCGCATCTTCATTGGAGCGTCAATCTTAATAATACACGCATCGATCCAGCGCTTTTCCTCGCAGATTAACGCACAGCATTAGGGAGTTACTATGAACAAGAGAGATGAACAGCGCAGGCGCCGCGAAGAGAAACAACGCGCAGCAGAGAAAAATCAAGGAACTCGCAAGCTTCTTACGAAGTTTGGCGTCTTCTTTGTTCTCCCCGTTATCGCGCTTGTTACCGCCTACACGCTCCTCAATCAGGCACCCACTTACTCTCCGATACAGATCGCCGACAACGACCATCTTAGGGGTGAGCGCGACGCGTCGGTAACCATCGTGGTCTATGCCGATTTCCAATGTCCTGCTTGCGCTACCGAACACGAAACGATGATGCGGCTCTGGCCCGAGATTAATGAGGACGCACACCTTATTTTCAGGCATTTCCCCATTACCGCCGCACACCCCAATACCTGGACAGCATCACTCTATGCCGAAGCGGCAGCGCGCCAAGGGCGATTCTGGGAGATGCATGACGCCCTATTTCAAACACAACCCTTGTGGTCGGGGCTGCGATCGGTAGAAGCCGAATTCGATAGCTATGCACTCGAACTCAATATCGATCTAGAGCGCCTGCATGCGGATATGCTTGATGAGTCGATTGTCGAAAAGATTCGCGCTGATCAGCGCGGGGGAAATTCTGCAGGAGTGAGAGGGACGCCAGCAGTATTCATCGAAGGGCGTCAGCTTGCTCGCCCAAATCGGGCGCGGATACTCGAAGCGGTCGAGGCGGCTGCAAGCTAACTCAGTGACGCCTGCAGCCTGAGAGGCAACTAATGAAAGCTAGGTAGATTCTGCAGCGGCTAGAACACCGCTGCATTCTTTCAGCTAGTTTGGCATTCGTGCCGCGCGAATTTCTATTTCCACCAACCAACCAGGCACCACCAGCCCTTGAATTTCGACGAAAGTGCGCACTGGTTTTAGTGGATTTTCTTCGGTGCCGAAAAACTTGCGATAGCCGCGATTGAAACCATCGAAATCGAGGTAACCAAACTCATCGGAGACAGCGAACGCGCGAACCTGAACAATATCGCTCATCGACCATCCCTGACTCTCTAGCGTTTCTTTGAAGCTTTCGAAGGTATCAACCACCTGCTGCTCCATCTCGCCCCAGCTGCCGTCTTCTAAGGGCGAAGCACCCGAACCGCTCAGGTAAAGCGATTCGGCACCGGCGGGCACCTTAATGGTTGTAAAAAAATGCCGCCCTTCGCCGCGTCTTTCGATGCCGCCGACGTTGACCATGTCGTCCTCATCCCTGTTGAGGATTGCAACGTTGGCCGACGTGGTTTCTGCCGCAACACTCTCAGCGGCTCTCCCAGCAGCACTCTCAGAAGCACTTAGCGACGTTGCAGCAACCGGCCTGTCAGGCTCATCACCGAGATTGAGTTGAACCAACAGAACAATGCCAAGCAGCAAAAGTGCCGCGATGACCGCCTTATTCAGCGCGCTCATGCCGCTCTTCTCAGCCGGTGTTGCCGGCTCGTTTACTTGGTCTTGGGAACCCACTTCTTGTTCGGACATCGATCCTTCTCCAACTGACTCGCGGGCTTAGCCCTCACCTACTTTTGGCATTAAACACTGATGCTTCGGCCACTCAAATCATCGCCCCGCCGCAGTCAGCGATCTAGCGAGTTAATATAGACAAGCACGTCGTTCACGTCTTGATCGCTCTTAAGAGACTGAGTGGAGGGCCTCATGAGGCGACCCGCGGTATCGTCTGGATGCACACCGCGATAACCCGACTTAAATAGTTTAATCTGCCTAAACATATACCAGTCATTGCGCCCGACTAATCCCGGCGCACCCAAAGCTTCGTTGCCTTCGCCGTCAGCACCATGGCACGCGGCGCAGTTAGCATAAAGTGCTTGGCCATTGCCTAGGTCGCCCTCGATAGTATGGTCGTTCTCGATAACCTTCCAGCCAGCAATAGTCTCGACCAGATCATCGATCTCCGCGTCGCTAAGCCGGGCAACCGATGCCTGCATCTCATTGCCCGGAATGTAGTCTTTTTCGGAACCGCGTATACCCGCTCTGAAATTTTCGAGCTGCTTGCGCAGATACCAAGGCTCAAGTCCGGCGAGACTTGGCCCGCCCACGACTGGGTTACCTTGGCCCGCACCGCCATGACACGTCGCGCAGACTTCGTTGCTGAGCGGCTGATTGGTCGTGTCGACCACGGCGTACTGTTGTGCGACAACGTTGGTGCTAAAAAATCCTGCAATCGAGGTCGCCAGAGTAAGGGCGGCCAATAATCTAGTTTTCTGCATGTACTAATAACCTTAAATAGGGTGCTATTGTCGAATAAGGGTAAATTCTATCCGCGCGTTAAACGCGCTGACCAGGCATTGTGCTACCTGACTTTCGGGCAAGCATGTCGTTGATCGCCCAGTGCGCAGAAAGAATCGCACTCTCTTGCCACGCTGTGTGTTTGGTCATCTGGTCGCCGATTGTGTAATGCCTATTGCCTGCCGGCTGGCGCAAAGTTTGGAACAATCGTTCTTCTTCCTGCGTAAAACCGCTGCGGCTCTTTTGCCAACGCGCCGAACAACCGAGCATATGGTTCATTCGATGCCAGGCAATAGTAATACCCTTCTCGACCAGTCCACGGTAGTTCGGGTGAACTTTCTCACCTTGGCGAATCGCCGTCTCAATGCGCTCTTCTTGGGTTAGCTGAGTAAAATGCATTCCTCCACCGTAATTATAGGCGGCGAGAATAATGCCTTTTTCTTTGTACATGCCGTGCGGCGGATACCAGATCTGTTCGATTGGCTGATTGGTCCACGAAATGCCGCCAAAGATATCGTCTTTTTCCCAAAAACGTTCTTTCGCCTGAAAGGCGGATTTGTAGGCTTCGCCTCTGCGAGGATAAGCCATGGCCTCTTTGTAGTCGGCCGAGAAATTGTTGTCGATACCGGTCATTAAATGCGTTGGAATGCTATTGAAGCAGTAATCTGCTTCGATCTTATACTTAATCCCTTTATGCTCGTAGACTACCTCGATGCCGTCGTTTTGGAGCATCACGGATGTCACCATGACGTTGTAAAACACCTCGTCCGGGAGTTTGCGCAAATAGCCTTTGATAATCTGATCCATACCGCCGACGGGCTGGAACAACATCGGGCCTGTTTCACCTTCGTTCTGGCTCAGCGCTTCGCTAAAGAGCGCTGATTTAAGTAAGTCTCGCAGAGCAATCGTTTCGTGGGCATGCCCGTGTTCGAGGAATCCGCCGTGCGAATAGCCTCCGCGTGTACTTCCTCGGTAGATCATGTCCTCGTCGAGGTCACCCATGCGGCGCAGAGAGCGCATTAGCGCCTCGATCTCCCACTCGTCGAACGGTTGGTCGAGTTCGGCGTTTGTAAAATTCTTCGCCATTATCTCTGCCATGAAGCCGCGCGCATTGGTTGTAAATTCGCGATTCTTTATCGGCTTACCATCGAGCATGGCGTCGTCTTGAATGTAGGTTTCTTTGTTTTCGTTAATAAAAAATTCTAGCTCAACGCCTAACTCTTTGCAGTAATGCAGGACATTGCGATGCGAGCTTGGAATGCGCGCAGGTCCAGCATTGAAATACATATGCGGCTCGTCGTCGAAGTCGCAAATCTGAGGATTACCCACCTCATCTATGAGGTCACCATGACGCACCGTCATGTTGCGGCCACCGGCACGTCCAGCCGCTTCTAAAACGACGACGCTGTACCCTGCTTTTTTAAGCTCTAACGCCGCGGTCAAACCACCAACGCCAGCACCCAACACAACCACACTCGGGCGATTGCCTGAGTCGACTCGTGGGATTTTGGGAATGTCTACATAGGAATCGGGGACAATGCCAAGTGCGTTGCTTGCCTGTAAAACGGCCCCACTTGCACCTGCCTTAGCTATTAACCCAAGGATTTCTCGTCTCGACACAAACTTCTTCATAGTGTGTTCCTACTGCTGATTTTCGAGGTCAGATGTGATGACCTTAGATGACCTTAATAGGCGCGTACTTTAACGCGATGCGACGCCAAACGAAAGTCGAACCGAGTCACAATTTGTCACTGCAAGGTCTTGCTTAGATTATTGATTTAAATCATTTAAATCCATTATCGCGCGATAAGTCGTGACAGTGTTTTCGCTGTAGCGATGCGCCCAACAAGCGGTGATCGCCGGCTTGCAAATTCGGCGGCTTCCTCAGTTAAAGCAAGCCTTATGCCAATTAGTTATACGCGCGAATCCACACAATAGAGCAGTGAAGGTGCACCGAAACTGAGCAACCACATAAGATCCCCACTCAAACTGCACGCTAACAGCGCAGACCAAACAAGGCTTCACAACGTTATTGCTAACTGGATGATATGATCTAACACCACCTAGACCGAGCGCTAAGGCGCAGGAGAAAAGCCATAGACCTCTCATTGCTCTCATCATTGCCTGAGTCATTGCTCTCATCGAATGGCGGCGAGTGGACTCTCGCGAATACACAAACCGCGTTACTTGTCGTTTTTATGCTCGCTTGCTTCGAGTCACTCATCGGGATTGGTCTTTTTGTCTCAGGTGTTTTCCTGCTTGGGATCGCCTCCTATTTACTCTCGCAAGAAATTATTTCGAGCACCCAACTCGCGATAACCGCTGCGGGTGGCGCGATACTCGGTGACCATGTGGGGTTTTTCTTCGGTCGTTTTTTAGGGCCAAGACTTCATCATACTCGGCTCTTCATTCGCCATGCAGACCGGATTCTGAAAACCGAAGACATGATCGCGCGTTGGGGCGGCATCGCCGTTCCCATCGGTCGCTTTGTGCCCGCGATCCGTAGCATTGTTCCGGCGCTGCTTGGGACAAGCGGATTCATGCCGAAACGCTTCATCCTCATCGACACACTGTCATGCGCAACATGGGCGGGAGCGTTGGTGCTGCTAGCAACCGGAATCGATAAGATCGTTTAGCGCGGCATAAAAAAGCCGAATGACGAGGCTGTCATTCGGCTTTTTTTATGCCGCGCTAAATGGCGAGTGAATTAATCACTTAAGGGCGTATTAGTGACCGCCGCTGCTC
>OJIK01000406.1_pt1 | contig 13231 bp, 10 predicted proteins | sample 1595571 | NCBI WGS metagenome assembly OJIK01 (sample SAMN05416791, study PRJEB24817) | seawater metagenome | isolation source: Sea water | place: Canada:Atlantic | collected 2013-11 | reverse complement strand
ATCTACACCTCTCTATTCGTCGGCAGCGTCAGATGTGTATAAGAGACAGGAGTAGAGTGTTTCGCCACGCGAGAGCACTGTCAGACGAGGATTTTTCCGACCAGCGTCGTTTGCCTCCACAGCCGCAACAGTGTGTGTGCAGTCCCCTAGTCCTGCTTCATTGGCTAGTTCGGTAAAGCGCTCACTATCTGCGCGACCGATCTGCACGACTATACCAAGCTCTTCGCTAAACAAGGCTTCGATTGGTGCAGCGCCAGCCAAGTCGAGCGTGACACCGCAGCGACCGGCGAAGGCCATTTCCACCGCTGTAGTAAGAAGGCCACCGTCGGCGCGATCGTGATAGGCAAGCAGGATCCCTTCGGTGCGCGCTGCTTTTAATAGCGAAAATAGCGCTAGCATATCGCTCGCCGAGTCGAGGTCTGGCGCTGTGCCGTCGAGCGTGCGGAATACTTGCCCGAGCGCAGAACCGCCCAGTCTGTTCTTACCGCGCCCTAAATCCACAAGCACTAACTGCGTATCGCCTGCAGTAGTTTTTAGTTCGGGCGTCAACGTACCGCAAATATCTTGCAGCGGAGCAAACGCCGAAATAACCAGCGACAGCGGCGCAGTATTACTTAGCGCCACGCCCTCTTGTTCCCAGACTGTGCGCATAGACATCGAGTCTTTGCCGACGGGAATACAGATACCGAGCTGCGGACAAAGGGTCATCGCCACCGCCTCGACGGTCTTGTAGAGCTTGTCGTCTTCGGTGTCGTAACCCGCAGCGACCATCCAGTTCGCCGACAGCTTTACCTCACCCAGTGATTCAACATCGGCGCAGAGAATATTGGTTAACGCCTCGCCGATTGCCATCCGGCCCGAGGCTGGCGCATCGAGCAGTGCCAGCGGTGTGCGCTCGCCCATCGCCATCGCCTCGCCCGTGTAACCATTAAATGAACTGGCAGTAACCGCCGCATCGGCAACCGGAACCTGCCATGGCCCAACCATCTGATCCCTGTGCACAAGCCCAGTAATGGTTCTATCGCCAATCGTAATCAAAAAACTCTTACTCGCAACGCAAGGCAGGCTGAGCACGCGCGTTATCGCGTCGCCAAGCTCGATCGAGGCTGTATCAAAAGTCGAGACGCGCACTGCGCTAGGATCAGTCTTACGATGCATTTTAGGCGGCTTGCCAAAGAGCACATCCATCGGCAAGTCGATCGGCTTATTGCCAAAATGCGCGTCGGAAAGCTCGATGCGCTTCTCCTCCGTCGCCTCGCCGACCACCGCATAAGGGCAGCGTTCGCGCTGACAGAGGGCGCCGAATACATCGAGGTTTTCAGGCCTAACCGCGAGCACATAGCGCTCTTGTGATTCGTTACACCAAATCTCGAGTGGCGACATCTGCGATTCGGAACTAGGAATAGCGCGCAAATTAAAGCGCCCACCGGTACCGCCGTCTTTAACCAGCTCGGGCAGTGCGTTTGAGAGCCCGCCGGCACCTACATCGTGAATAAAGGCAATCGGATTGTCGTCGCCCATTTGCCAGCAGCGGTCTATGACCTCCTGACAACGGCGCTCCATCTCTGGGTTCTCGCGCTGCACCGAGGCGAAGTCGAGATCTTCGTTACCCGCCCCCGCTGCCATCGACGAAGCTGCGCCGCCGCCAAGGCCGATCAGCATTGCAGGGCCGCCTAAGACGATAAGCTGAGCGCCTGCTTCGATGCCTGTTTTGATCACATGGCCGTCGCGAATATTACCGAGGCCACCGGCGATCATTATCGGTTTGTGATAGCCGCGCACTTCGCGCTCGCCTGCCTCGTTAACCCATTCCTCTTCGAAGCTGCGGAAATAACCACAGAGGTTCGGCCGGCCGAATTCATTGTTAAACGAGGCGCCGCCAATAGGACCATCAAGCATAATATCTAGCGCCGAGGCGATATGCGCTGGTTTACCGAAGTCGACTTCCCACGGCTGCAGTAGTTCAGGGATTTTTAAGTTCGACACAGAAAAACCAGTGAGGCCGGCTTTAGGTTTAGAGCCCGTGCCGGTTGCGCCTTCGTCTCGAATTTCACCGCCAGAGCCCGTCGCCGAACCAGGAAAGGGTGCTATCGCCGTTGGGTGATTATGTGTCTCCACTTTCATTAGAATGTGAATCGGCTCAGCGCTAAACCCGTAACACTGATTCGCAGCGCTGGGCATAAAACGCTCGGCGGTATACCCCTTCATTACCGCTGCGTTATCCGAATAAGCCGACAGCACCCCGCTGGGTGACACCGCATACGTATTGCGAATCATGCCGAAAAGCGAATGTGGCATCTGCTCTCCGCCGATTTCCCAACTCGCGTTAAAAATTTTATGCCTGCAATGCTCGGAGTTGGCTTGGGCGAACATCATCAATTCGATGTCGTTTGGGTTGCGCCCCAGTTTTGTAAATTGCTCGCTCAGATAATCGATCTCGTCTTCGGCCAGCGCAAGGCCCAGCGTTTTATTCGCCTGCTCTAGCGCACCTCTACCCTGCCCTAATAAATCTACGCACTGCAGCGCTTGCGGCTCAGCGTGCTGAAATAAACTCTCTGCTTGCTGCACGCTGTCGAGCACCGATTGCGTCATTCTGTCGTGCAGTAAAGCATCGACAGTCGACAGTTCGCAGGTATCGAGTTCGGCACTAAGCGTCAGGGTATAAACGATACCGCGCTCCACGCGGCGCACCTTATCTAGACCGCAGTTGTGGATGATATCGGTGGCCTTGCTCGACCAAGGCGAGAGTGTCCCTTTACGCGGAACGACCAGCCTATGAACGGACAGCGGAGCAGATTGTGGCGGCTCACCGGTGTCGAGCGCGTGCTCGCCGTACTGCAGCAGCGATCCAAGTGTGCCGGACTCATGCTCTGTGAGAGGCGAGGATTCGACCAAGTGAAGGAAACGTGCATCGATCGCGAGAACGGAGGGCACTGCAGCTTGGAGGGTGACGAGAAGCCGTGAGGTTTTGAATTCCGATAGAGCTGCCGCTCCAAACAACGCCTGCATCGTATGTGTCCTTGTGACGAGACTCTGAATTTGAAGCGCGCCATGATAGCCGAAATGGCATCAAATTGCGCTCAATTTGATGCCAAAAGACGCCGAGGCGAGGGGTGTGAAAAGGAATGGGGGGCAAGAAAGTGCTGAGCGTACAACTGAAAGTGCGAGCTAATTAAACCCTAGAAGCGGCTGGATTCTGGCCTTTTCAGGAGGTACAACAGCTATTCCAGCTGAGTCTTCGACCCAGAAATCAACTGCTGCAAGCGTTGTTATGTCTTGGCGGTCGCCCTGAAACGTAGGCTCCGCGCGCACCGTGTAGATCTCTCCCGGCTGAGCGGTAAATCGAAGGACACGACTTACCTCTGTCTGAGCGGCTGCGTAGTCAACAAGCGCGGGGCCAAGACCGCGTTGGCTGCCATGATCCCATGAATAGTAGACTTCTATCTCACGATAACCCGGCACTACCTCCACCGCGGCGATCTGCTCTCGAGAATTAAGCTGCATATCATCAACCCGCAAAAACCTGACGACATCGACGTAGCGATTCATCAGATCGTTTCGGACTAACTGTCCTCCGCGGATAACCGACACCTGCATCTGCGAATTTACCTCGCCAACGTAGGCTTTAAACGCTTGCGCATTGGTGACACAGCCACCAAGCAGCGCTCCGAGGGCGAGAATCAGTGCAAGCTTTTTAGTCGCCCGAGCCACACTCACTGCACCGAGCATGCTCTGCGTTGCTTTGCGATCTTGTAAATTCATGGTTCACGCTCAGAAAAGACGGGAAGTATTCGCACTGGTGTATCGATATCGAACCGCAAAGTACAATTTTACGCGCTGCGAGGCAAGCATTCATGGGGCTTACCAATCTAAATCAGCGTTTTCGCTTCGCGCGGAAAAAAGTCGACACCAACGCGCCGCACTCGTCTGCGAGGACACCTTCGGTCACCTCAATTTGATGATTGTAAAATGGCTGTCCTGCGAGTTGCAGCTGACTAACCACTGCCCCTGCCCGAGGCTCGCGCGCGCCGAAGACGACGCGCTGAACCCGAGAATGAATCATCGCTCCCATACACATGGTGCAGGGCTCAATAGTGACGTAGAGCGTCGAGAAAGGAAGCCGGTAATTTTTGCGCAGCTCAGCGGCCTTTCTCAAGACAGCAATCTCGGCGTGCGCGCTCGGATCACAGCCGCTTATTGGTGCGTTAAAAGCGGCAGCGATAAGCGCACCATCAATTACCAACACCGCGCCAACGGGTACTTCACCGAGCGACTCAGCTTGGTGCGCCTGCTCAATGGCAAGTCGCATCCACGCGGTGTCTTGCGCAATGGATACTGGCGTGTCCGCCGAATCAGTCATAGCGATCTCTGCTTACTCAATCTACCCACAAGATAGAGGCCGATGGACACTGCTGGGCCAATAAACACGGCGAACAACAGCGTCCCAAGTCCCGCAACGCCCCCGAGTGACCAGCCTATACCGACCACTGTTAGCTCGATGCTCATCCGCACCAGCGCAACAGGCAACCCTGTTACGCGCTGCAACCCTGTCATCACTCCATCGCGAGGCCCAGGCCCCAAATTAGCGACGAGGTAGAGCCCACTCCCAAGACCGACAATAAACACGCCGAGCATGGTTTGGATAATGCCCGACACAGTCCCTGCCATCTGTGGAAGATACGGTAGTGATAACTCCATCACCGCCGCGATTATTATAATATTTAATAGTGTGCCAAGACCTGGCGTCTGCCGCAGGGGTATCCATAACACCAAAACACCTACGCCAATAAAGAATGTCGACATCCCTATCCCCAAACCTGAGGTATTAGCGACGCCTTGCGAAAAAACGGTCCATGGGCTCACGCCGACACCGGCATTGATGAGAAGAGCCTCACCGACACCAAACAAAACTAGGCCAACGCAAAGCAGCACAAAGGTGCGCAAGGCCGGAAAAAAATTAAGCGGCCGTGGCGAGCTCCAGCTTACCGTGGGCACTGTTTTAACTCGTAAAAAGTCGAGCATCGAAATTCCTTAGAAAAATAGCGGGGAGGCAGGCCTATTCAAAGACAACGGTACGACCACGAAAGACCACTGCCTTGTGCTCAAGCACTTTTTTAAGCGCCTGTGCAAAGACCTTCTTCTCAGTATCTCGGCCAATCTGTTTAAGTTTGTCGACTGAATAGCCCGACCGGATGCGCGACACATCCTGCTCAATGATTGGTCCTTGGTCCAGCGCCGGAATTACAAAATGTGAGGTCGCGCCCATCAATTTGACGCCTCGCTCATACGCCATCTCGTAGGGCTTAGCGCCGACAAATGAGGGTAAAAACGAGTGGTGAATATTAACAATAGGGCAGGCTGCTTTATCGATAAATTCAGCGCTCAAAATCTTCATATAACGCGCTAACCCGATAAAATCGGGTGCGTACCTTGCAATTATTTTAAGTTGCTGAGATTCGAAATCGGGATTATCGATGGTAGGAATAAAATAAAAAGGAATGCCGAGTCTCGCCGCAATCGCACTGTGGTCGAAGTTACCAATAATGAAACTCACCTCAGCGTCAACGAGATCCCCCAGCTCAATCTTATTCAATACCTCGAGCAGCGCATGCGGCTCTCGCGACACAAAGAGTCCGAGCGATTGAGGTTTGTTGAAAAAATGAATATCGAGTTCGCCGCCTTCGCTCACAGGCAGCGACGAAAACTCATTGCTAAATGCTTTGGCATCCGCCCATGCTCCGTTGTCTTCCCATTCGATACGGATAAAAAAGCGATCGTCCTCAACATGCTGTTCCAGCGCTAAGATATTGCAACGATGCTGAGCGAGGTAAGCCGACAGCTCGGCAACGATGCCCGGCCTGTCGGGGCAGTGAAAGGTAAAGCAGATCATGCGATTAGTCTCGGCAGCTTGTCGCTGTTCTAATTCGTGCAGTTTTCGTTAACGTCGGAGTATAAGACGAAAAAGGGTTTTGCGCATGAAGAACACACAGCACTAAGGTCTTGTCGTTCGCGCTTTCGGCCCAAGCTGCGTCGCTGTTAAGTCATAGGCAAGTTTCACCCAATCGCACAGTAGCGGACGCGTGTCACGGGGATCGATAACCTCTTCGATACCAAACGCCTCTGCGGTGCGCAGCGGCGACCGGTATTGCTCGAGCATTGCCTCGATTTCTCGACGCTTGGCATCCGGGTCGTCAGCAGCCTCAATCTCACGCCGATACGCCGCCTGCACACCGCCTTCGATAGGCAGGGAACCCCAGTCGGCGGAGGGCCACGCGTAACGCAAATTAAGTCCATCGGAGTTTCCGTGGCCTGCACCCGCCACACCGTAGCAACGTCTGATAATCACCGACACCCAGGGCACGGTCGCCTGTAGACACGCCATCAGTGCCCTACTGCCGAGTCTTACCGTGCCCGCCTCCTCCGCTTCAATGCCAATTAGGAATCCAGGATTGTCGACGAGGTTGATAACCGGGAGATGGAACGTGTCGCAAAGATCGACGAAGCGCATCATCTTCTCTGATGACTGCGCGTCTACAGCGCCGCCGTGGCACTTCGTGTCGTTGGCCATAATCCCAACGGCGTAACCATCGAGGCGCGCAAGCCCTATCGCGAGCGAGCGGCCATAGCCGGCGTTAATTTCAAAAAACGAGTCTTTATCAACGATCCCTGCGATAACCTCCCGCACCTCATACATCTGACGACGATCGCGCGGGATCACGCTGAGCAGCGACTCATCTTTGCGATCGGCAGGATCCTGAGAATTAACACGCGGCGGTAGATGCCATACGCTTTGGGGCAGATACGACAAAAACTGCGCAATCTGTTCAAAGGCCTCCGCTTCGCTTTCGACCTCGTTATCAACGGCGCCGCTGCCGTGCGCATGAATCTGCGAGCCTCCTAATTCATTCTTACCAACAGGTTTGCCAAAGCTACGCTCTACAACTGGGGGGCCAGCAACAAACATTTGGCTTGTGTCTTTCACCATAAGCGAGAAATGCGAAATCGTCGTTCGCACTGCCCCGAGCCCGGCAACCGAACCCATACACGCGCAGACAACCGGAACATGACCGAGCAGGCGCATTGTGGTTTCGATTCCTTTGAGCGCTGGAACATAGGAGTGGCCTACCATCTCGAGCGTCTTGACGCTTCCTCCACCGCCACTGCCATCGATTAACCTGACAAGCGGGAGTCTCATCTCCAGAGCATAGCGCTCGCCGTAGCCGCTTTTGTCACCTACTTTTGCGTCCGCCGAGCCACCGCGCACGGTAAAGTCATCACCGCCCAGCACCACTTTTCGGCCGTTGATCAGCGCCGTGCCCAGAACGAAGTTCGACGGCACGAAGTCCTGCATCTCGCCTGCGTCGTTATAGGTCGCTTTGCCAGCTAGCGCCCCAATCTCATGAAAACTCCCGTCGTCGGCTAACGCAGCAACACGTTCACGAACAGTTAGCCTGCCATTATCATGCTGCCTGGCGACTCGCTCTTCACCGCCCATTTTGTACGCGAGCGCCTCGCGTCTCCTGAGTTCATCGACTTCTTTCTGCCAACTCATAATTATTTTCTCTTGCGAACTACGCGTTTGAATTCATTAGATCCAGCGCCTGATACGGGCTTTAAATTGGGCATAGTCGTCTCCAAAGGTTTCTTGCATTTGCACCTCTTCCTTCAGCACGAATCGCTGCCTGATGATGAGGAAAAATAGAAGAAGCACGAACAACCCCACTACATTATTGACCAGCAGTGTGACGCCGATGAGGCAAAAGAACATCCCTAGATACATCGGATTGCGGGTGAAACGGTAGGCTCCGCTGACGACCAGTTTTGTTGATTCACTAAAGGGCACGATGCCGGTCTTTGCTTTGGAAAAGAGTCTGGCGGCCGAGGCTGCGAGAATGAGTCCAATAACTAAAAAGAGTAAGCCACCAATTAGAGCAAAAGCGGCGGCAACAAATGGCACAGGAACTAACCAATCAATACCAATGATCGATGCAATGCTAAGAACAAGATAATGCGGCGGATAAAGTCTGGAGGGCACTTTCATAGAACTCTTCTTTTGTTAACCAAGTGGCTATTATTGAGACGTGATTATCGGTTTTTCTGCAAAGCTATTAATGTCATCGACGTTCTTTACCTTGAATCTGATTGGCGATAGCGACCAAGACTACAAGCGCATCGATAAATAGCGCGCCTGCAAGCGTTGGGACATACGCCTGACCCCAAATTAGAATCATGCCGATAAACATCGCCTTGCTGCCCCCAGAGACATTAAGACAAAAAGTGCGCAATGCAGGCCTACGCGCGCCGATTATGAGAAGTATGCCCATCAGCCCTACAAGGCCTGACCAACCGCGTGCCAGAAGCAATGCGAGCGGATCCTCCGATGGCGCACCAAACATCGACTGTTGGATTTCGGAGGGTGCGATTAACCCAAGACCAACAAGCGCTGTACCGATCCCAGTAACCCACATAAAAATGACCAACAGTTTTTCTTTATTCATAGTCACGGCTCGATGTCCTTGTAAGCAAATTAACTCGTGTCTTTCGCAAGTGATCGAGAATATCTCAATGTCTGCGCATTCACCAAATTCGCTTTCTCAGCGCAAGCGAAGCTACAATTGAACTCATACGCCCATCACTCACGGTGGGCTTGCCAATTCGACCCGCAGTCATGACTACAAGCGCTTACTACTTGTCAGGCAGAGACTCGATAGTCAGGAGCGACACCGATGAAATCCAGATTTAACCTACTGTTTATCGCGACAGGACTCGCTGCACTTGCCGGACACACAGCGGCCGCTGACACGTGGGACGTAAACACCCCTTCATTCGGCGCCCAAGCCATGACGGCTCAGCTCGATGTTACAGAAGGCACGTGGCTCAATGTCGATGTCTCCCCCGATGGCCAATCGGTTTTGTTCGATTTACTCGGCGACATTTATCAGATGCCTATCGATGGCGGCGAAGCCGTAGCACTAACAAGCGGACTCGCCTGGGACATGCAGGCGCAGTATAGCCCCGATGGGCGGCGTATTGCTTTCACCAGCGATAGCGCAGGTGGCGATAATATTTGGACACTCGACCTCGAAAGCGGTGCGACGCATCAGGTAACGCACGAGTCTTTCCGCCTTCTGAATAGCCCGACATGGAGCCCAGATGGCCGTTTTATCGCTGCGCGCAAACACTTCACCACCTCGCGATCGCTCGGCACCGGCGAGATTTGGCTCTATGACAGCACGGGTGATGACGCTATCGCGGGCCAGCGTATTGTCGCGCGTCCGAGTGAAAACTTTCAGAAAGAACAGGGCGAGCCAGCTTTCGCACCTGACGGCAGCGCGATTTACTATGTGCGTAATGTCTCACCGGGCAACACGTTTATTTATCATGAAGACAGCAATACCGAACTGTTTCAGATTCGCCGTGTCGATCTCGCCTCTACCGAGATCACGACTGTTGCAGGCGGGCCCGGCGGCGCAGTGCGCCCTACGCCATCGCCCGACGGTAGCAAGCTTGCGTATGTGAAACGCGTCCGCGCGGAATCACGCCTCTTTGTTATGAATCTGGCTACCGGCGAAGAGCGCATGGTTTACGCAGAGCTCGACCCAGACATGCAAGAGACCTGGGCTGTGCATGGTTTTTACCCAACGATGGAGTGGACACCAGACTCCGACGCTATTGTCTTCTGGGCCAAAGGCAAAATATTTAAGCTAGACCTTGCGACCGAAGCAACGACAGAAATTCCTTTCCATGTTGCCGATACGCGCAAAATTTACCCTCCGCTGCGCGGCACTGTTGAGGTAGCCCCTGAGACTTTCGCGACTAAAATGGTGCGCTATCCTCAGCCCTCTCCCGACGGCACCTCGGTTGTGTTTGAGTCGCTCGGCAGACTATTTATCAAGCGCGGAGAATCGCTACCAGAGCGATTGACTCGAGGCGACCATGAAGGCTTCGATTACTCGCCGATCTATTCGCCCGACGGCGACTCGATTTACTTTTTGCGCTGGCACGACGACTCACTTACTACGCTTTACCGCGTGCGCACTCGAGGCGGCGCGCCAAGAGAGATGGTACTTATTAAAGGACAATACGACGACCTTGCGATCAATGCCGATGGCACCGAACTCTTACTACGCAAGCGTCGCGGCAGCGATCTGCTTAACCCCAATTTCGATAACAAGCCTGGCATTTATCTCTACGACCTCACCGCCGAGCAGCTCAGTTTTGTGACTGACAGTGGCAACAACCCCCATTTTGGCCCAGAGGGCAGGATCTATCTGCAGGAGCGCAACGAAAGCGCCGAGGGCCGCGGCAGTTCCACCGCGATTACGCAGTTAGTGTCAGTTGACCGTGCGGGTCAGGATAAGCGCACAGTCACTGAGGCCGAATTTGCTAGTGAGATGCGCCTCTCGCCCGATGGAAACTATGTTGCGTTTATCAATCAGTTTCAGCTTCACGTTGCCGCGCGCTCGCAGTTCGGTGCAGGTATCGATCTCGATGCGGCGAAGCCGGCCTTCGCCGTGCGCCGCGCAAGCAAGGTAGGTGCCACGTATATCGCCTGGTCGCCAGACAGCGAGTCGATTAGCTGGTCGGTTGGCGCCGAGTTTAAAACAGCAAATATTAATACACTGATGAACGGTGACTACGCGACGCCTGCTACTGGCAACAACCTGAGCATGCAGGTTGCACATGCCATCCCTAACACCGCGGTGGCGCTGACTAATGCGCGGGTTATCACAATGAACGACGAGCGCGCCGTTATAGAAAACGCCACTGTGCTGATCAAAGGCAATCGTATCGAGTCGATAGCCAGAGGCACTGCTGTGCCCGAGGACTACACCGAAATCGATCTAGCAGGCAAAACTATCATGCCAGGCATCATTGATGCGCATGCACACGGGCCGTATGCAGGCGACGATATAATCCCGCAGCAAAACTGGAATTTGCTCGCCCATTTAGCGCTTGGTGTCACCACTGTACATAACCCCTCGAGCAGCGCGAAGTCCGCCTTCGCAGCAGCAGAATATGCGCGCACAGATCGAATTCTGGGGCCACGTATTTTCTCGACTGGCGAGATTGTTTATGGCGCAAAAAGCACGAGCTGGGCACCGATCGACAACCTAGACGATGCGTTGGCCCACGTACGCAGACTCGCAGCGCAAGGTGCGATTAGTGTCAAAAATTACAATCAACCACGCAGAGAGCAGCGTCAGCAGGTAATCGAGGCGGCACGCCAAGAGGGCTTGATCAGCGTTGCCGAAGGTGGGTCGCTCTATCAACTAGACATGAGCATGATCGCCGATGGCATAACCGGCATTGAGCACAACGTGCCAACGCTCAAAATGTATGACGATGTGCATCAGTTCTGGCGTCAGTCGGGCGCGGGCTATACGCCTACCCTCGTCGTCACCTATGGTGGCCTCACCTCAGAAGATTATTTTTATCAGAATACCGAAGTATGGAAACACCCTATCCTCAGCAATTTTGTGCCACCGTCGCAACTGCAAGCGCGTTCGGTGCGCCGCGTAACAGCGCCAGAGGAAGACTATCGAGATGACGATTCAGCCGCTGCCGCGAAGATTCTGATGGACGCAGGTATCATGGTAAACATCGGTGCCCATGGCCAGCGCGAAGGACTCGCGAGTCACTGGGAAATGTGGAGTTTCGCACGCGGCGGTTTCTCACCGATGGAGGCGCTTGCTACCGCGACAATTAACCCGGCGCGCCACCTTGGCATGGACAAAGACATCGGGTCGCTCGAGGCAGGCAAACTTGCCGACCTCGTTATCGTCGATGCAAACCCACTCGACGACATTCGTAACACCGATCGAATCAGCCATGTCATGATCAACGGCCGACTGTATCGCGCGGGCGATTTAAGCGAGGAAGTTACTGGCACGGCAACCTTAAGCCCATTCCATTGGCAGACCACGCCGCAAGGCGCGATTAGGTAGTCAGCAATACCGGAAATTGCTTGGTCGCCACTCTAACTAGAGTTTGACGACATAACCCGCCGAAGGTGGCAATGTGCCTTCGACAAAACTCGGATAGAGCTCGGCGAGCGCCTCGATACCGCCGAGCTCTTTCACCTCCATCCAACCGAACGTCGCCTCGGTTGCCGCCTTCAGGTAGTCGCTCGAATTCTTTTCGAACTCGCCAGGGGCAAGTGTCTTCATGCGCTCGAGAATGTAGGTTGGCGCAAAAAACATCTCTTGCGACTTAATGGGCACGAGACTGGCATCACCCGCACTTCCCTTCGCCTCTTCGTCCCAATGCGTTAACCCCACACTGATGTAATGCTGGAGCTGATCTCCCAACTGCGCCTGTAGTGCGTGTCTTACATTGGGGTTGCCGGCCATATCGACGATTACTGCGCTCTTTTTATCGAGCAATGCCGCGATTTCATCATAGGCGATAGTCGCCGCGTAAAGCGTAGTATCGGCAACAAACTGCTTGTTAGCCTGCGAGGTGAGACCAACTACTGTAGGCGCAGCGTCGTCTCGATCGAGCGCCACAGCAACGCCTAAACTCGTTTTAGATGACGCACTGACGATAATAACCTGCTCGGCACCAAACCAATTCTGCTGTTTGAGATGGTCCCAGATGCAGTAAGAGGTGAGATGCAGAGGCGACAATAACATGCGCGGCACATCTCCCTCTTTGCTGTAGCTCGCGTCGGCACTCACCCGCTGGTAACGGTTGTACAGTGGCGGTAGCGCTTGCCTATGCGCCGCGCCGTCTACGAACGAATGTGGCTTACAATTTACGGGCAGCATAACCACCGACGCCGCAGGGGGAAAATAGCCATAGACACGATCGCCCACAGGCAAGTCAGCACAATTGGATTCGCTTACATCAGCAAATCCCCAGACAGGTATAATGCCCCAATCTTCGCCAGTTTCATTATCTACTGGGAAAAATTGCCAGTAGCCTAAACGATCACCAGCAGCGCCGTAGGTAATATTATTGGCTGTAAAGGCAAAGTACTCAACCGACAGTCTTACCTCTCCTTCACCCAGCACTTTTTCTGCGCGATCGACTACCCGATGCGAGGCTAACTTCGTTTTACTGACCTGTAATTCTGCAGACATGCTCACTCCACTTTGGTTAATGCGTTTGTTATCTCGATGCTTCTATCATCTAGATGCTTTCGTCATCTTCATACTTGAGTCTATCGACGATTCGTAATAACTCTGTCTCTTATACACATCTCCGAGCCCACGAGACCGAGGCTGAT
>OJIK01000402.1_pt1 | contig 13324 bp, 18 predicted proteins | sample 1595571 | NCBI WGS metagenome assembly OJIK01 (sample SAMN05416791, study PRJEB24817) | seawater metagenome | isolation source: Sea water | place: Canada:Atlantic | collected 2013-11 | reverse complement strand
AGATCAGCCTCGGTCTCGTGGGCTCGGAGATGTGTATAAGAGACAGGTTTAATATAATGGGGTGCGTTTAATATGAAGGGGAATGTTTAATATGATGGGGTAAACCTGTGTTTAATATGATGGGGGTAATTTTGTTATTTATAATGATTCTAAATAGATTGTTCTTATTTAGATTGAATAAAAATAGCTTATTTAGAATGAAAATAAATAGTAAATTTATTTGTGTATATAAAAAAATTATTGTAGTTGCGTGCACTTGTACCTTTGTTAAATTATACTACAAATTTAATTCATTGGTTAATACGCTAAAACGTTAAAAAATTATTTTTGTGTTATTTTTACATTTTTTTTGTTTTTTTGTTGTTTATTGAAATAATTGTTGTAGATTTGTCTCAGATAGCAACAATGTTATTTATTAAAAACTAAAATAAGATGAATACTAAACAAAAAATTACTTTATCGATAATGTTAACAATAGGAACTTTTTTAATAGTTAACCAAATAATTAATGATTACACTTTTGTAATATAATTAATACTAATTTAAAACTAAAACAATGAATTTATACTTTTTGTACTCAGAAAAACAATTAAAAAAAGAATTATATGATAACACAAAAAATAAACATCTTATAATAGATGAATTATATAAACGCTTAAAAAAATCAAAATTAAAGTAATATTAAATAAATAAAAAGAGCTCATGCGCTCTTTTATAAAACGCAAAACAATGGAACAAATTAAAAAAGTAATTAAGGAATTTAAAAAAATAGCTAAAGCAATACACTCAGTAAAACGATAAATTATGTTAGAAACAATAAAACAAATTACAGAATTGGCTATAGCTACGGAAAACACTTACTTATTACATAAAATTAGTATTTTAGAAATTGAAATACAAACCGAAATTGCTAACAAAAAAATTGAACTACTTAAAAAATATATATAATTATGGAAACTTTAAAACATTACAAACCTGTAAAAAATCTACTATCCAAAGGCAGTACGAATGCCAAAACATCAAAAAACGATATTAAAACTTTTATCCTTTACCTTGCACCTCACAATCTAAATTATAAAGGTGTTACTTTATGCAAAGATGCTACGAATGGATGCATTGACAGTTGTTTGAATACAGCTGGGCGTGGTGCATTCTCAAACGTTCAATTGTCACGTATTAATAAAGCTAATTTCTATGTTAGTGATAAAAAATTATTTTTAGCTCAGTTATTAAAAGAGATTAAAAAAGAGATTAAAAAAGCAACTGACAAAAACGAAAAAATTGCATTTCGTTTAAACGGAACATCCGATATCGATTTTTTATACTTACTAGATAAGCATTTCGATTTCAATGTAGACTTATTAAATTACGATAAGGTTTATTTTTATGACTACACTAAAAGTTTAGCACGTGCAAAACGTTATCAAAAATATAGAAATTATACGTTAACATTTAGTAAAAGTGAAAGCAATCAAAAAGAAACTAACCAGGCGTTAAATTTAGGTATTAATGTTGCTGCCGTTTTTAGTGGTAATTTGCCTAAAACATACAAAGGTATAAAAGTTGTGGACGGTGATAAATCCGATTTAGAAATGATTAAATTTAATAATATTATTTTAGGATTAAAAGCTAAAGGAAAGGCAAGGAAAGATACTAGTGGTTTTGTAATTACTAACTATTAAAAAATATATAACAATGGATAAACTAAAAATAAACTTTAAATTAAGGCTCAAATTAGTAAGTACAAATAAAGACTTTATTTGCTATTCACTAAACAAAGATAAGACTACTATTGAAAGCTATATATTGACCAATGACTTGTTTAGATACCGAAACAAGTATACAAATTTTAAGGCGCTTAGCTGTATAAAAAAACAATTTAAAACCATAACATTTTAATATATGAAACGTAAACAATTAATATCCGAAATTCTACTACAAAGTAAGGATGAATTCGAAAATATAAACGATGTAGTTTGTTTAGCTATGGAAAACAAGAAACAACTTATAAGGAGATTAATACACATTAACAATAGTATAATAGAAAATAAAACAATTTAACACCATAACATTTTAAACTAATAACTATATGATAAACAATAACGAATTTTTTTTAGATAGAATAACAAGTATTCATTCAACTACTGGTGTAGTCCATCTACAGGTTACCACATTAAACCCTGAGGATGGTTATATAGATATAGAAGTAAATGCAAATGAGTTATTAAATGATATACCCTCATTACATATGTTTGCAAAAAAAGCTATCAAACTACAGGACGAAAGAATAAAACAAAGATATAAGGACTTTAAAAAAACATTATAAGATAATAACGATATGAAACATAAACTATATACAAGTAACAAGTATAAAGATGAATTAACAACCTATGCTTTATCTTGTGGTTATGCACAAACAAGAAATAATAAAACATTAACCTATATTCATAGCATGTATAAAGTAACCTCATTATACGAGGTCGAGTATTTTGATACCATAAAGCAAGCAAGAAAATACCTTTATACAGGTATTAAGTAACTTTATTAATACTATAAATTAAGCCTATTATAATTCATTTTGTAATAGGTTTTTTTTATGCAATTATTTTTGTAGTTGGTTGGTATTGTATGGTGATATATTGTAGGAATTTAAACCACTATTATAAACTCAATATAAGACACTCTAAGCCACTCAAATATTCAATCTATAGTAGTATGCCAGTGTAAGGTAGATAATGTCGTAGAATGAAGGTTTAAGTTGTGTAGTATGTCATTTTAAGGAAATCTAGCCCTATCCGATATACTTAAATAGTCAAATATCTTTTCGTTTAAAACTGACATATCAATTTTGAAAATATAATAATTAGTCTAATACTGATTATAGTCAAATATCTTTTTGTTATAAATAGGTAAACTAATTTTGAAAATATAATTATATGCTTGATGGTTAGATATGCACCCTCCTATAATCTTAATGTATGTTAGTAGTTAGCTAACTGATATAACTGTTATGCTCGTTAGTTTGAATATCTATTGGGTGCAACGAAGATTATAAAGGTTATAGATGCAATTACTAAGGAGACTTGATTGACCTGAGCCAATAGCCATATTACTGCTAAAGTTTAGTAGGTTAAAGAGAACTACGACTCTGTACATTAAGATAACTAAATAATTTATTTTTGTTTGTGTATAATGATGTACTATAAATAAATAATATAGTAACTATCTATACTATAGGTTTTTCTTATTGTCAATCAATAATCTTATATTTTTTGTATAGTATTTTAGTTCTACCTAAAAATAAATTTGATACGGTATTTGATGTTATACCTAATTTTTCTGATAAATACCATTGATTAAATCTCTCTACTTTATTTGTTTCAATATTTAATATATTTTTCCATTGATTATTTGTTTTATTGAATTTATTATATTCTTTTCTACAGAACCTTCCGTGTAATAAAGCTGTATAAGTAGATAGTTTAATACTATATTTATCATAAAAATCACTACTTGTTGTTTTAAACCAAACTTGTTTTTTAAAGTCATATATTTCTATTTCCTTTAAAGGAATCTTTCTCTTACTTATTTTTCTTTCTTTCCTTCTAATCCATTCTTTTGTTAAATGAAGTCCTTTTTCATAATCATCATAATACATAAAGTTTGAATTGTTTTTAATTGAGCCTTTTAATTTCTGAGATAAACGATTGTACTGACTTTGATTATTTTTATAACTTCCTTTACCTATGCTTTTAGTAGCTTCTTCAATGGAGTAGAATATGTCTAATGTATTTGTGTTTATGATTTTTACATAACTATTTTTTATTTTATATCTATTAATCCATTTTTCTGTTAAATGTTTCCCGTTTTTATAACTCTCTAACTGCATCCAATCACTATTTGGGTGGTCTTTTTGTAATACACCTCTGAATATTCCGTATTTTTTAGTTAATTCAGTACCAGATTTTAAAACTTCTAAAGTTTCTGTATTTATAACTTTCTTAGACGTTCTTTTACTTAGTTTATTCCTTGCGTTTTGTGTAGGTATATGACCAGTAGCACCTTTTCCACCATCATCAAGATTAACAAGATTACCTAATCCTAAATCCTTTCTTCCTATTTCAGAAATTAAAAATACTTCCAACTCATAAGCATCATCTATACTAAGGTTTTTAGCAACAATATCTACTACTCTATCGTGTTTTTTGTACACATTTGTCCACCATCTATTCCTTGAGTGAGTATTATAGGCTCTATTTTGGTCACCCATACCTACATAAAAAATAGTTCCTTCTGATTTTTTTCTATGTAAATAAACAACTTTGTTTTTAACTTCTTTATCCACCTTCTATAGATTTTTCTTATACTTATCAAATAACACTATGTTATGGTATTGGCTTTTATTTAGTTTAAGGTTTAGTAGGTCTTGTTTAGCTTCTTTTCTTTTGTTGCTTATAGGTAATCTATCTATAAGTTGTTGTAGTTTCTGTATTAGTTTTTTTCTATTCATCTTAGTTAAGTTTTAGGAAATCAGATTCAGCATACTTTAAGAACCAATCTTTATTGTTTTCATATTTATCTACTACTGCTTCGAGCATTACTAACTCTTCTATCTGGTATGATGATATTTTATCTACAAGTGATTCTATCTTGTTTAAGATATTAGTTGTCATCTCAGGGTCTGTTTTATAGACGCTATCAAACTCTTCTCTTACAATAGGCTCTAATATATTATTAGTTCTATTTAGTTGTTGCTTTAGGCTTTGTTTGTATCTGTTTGTAGCTACAAGCTCTTCATTAGCCTCTAATAGTAATTGAGATAGCAATACTGATTTTAGGTATGCAATCTGTTCTTTGGTTGTTTGTTGTTTACTCATAATTATTGTTTTAGTATTTATCTATTATTCCTTCTATATTCTTAAATCTGTAACCTAACTGTTCCCTCATAAAAGACTTTCTAACGCCATCATCTCTCTTTACTGTGTCTTTACATTCGGTAACTTTATCGAAGTAATGAGGTTGCTTTAAATCAAATGTAGAGATAGTTTCTACTACTCTATAGATTCTATTTGTATCTAAACATTTAAACTTAACAAACCTAATACTTAACTTCTCATCTAAAATAGTCATATTTAATCTATCTGATGCAAATATAGTTAAATTTATTTACTCTCACAATAAATTAACACAAAAAATATAAATTAAGTTATCTTAGTATAACAATATTATATTTATGAGTGATTTCAGTTTCGAAGTACCTGCAACATTAAGAGGTATTAAATTAAACCAATGGCAAAGGTATATTGATGTTTATGAAAAAAATAAAGATGCAGAAGACACAGAGTTCTTAGATAAGAAACTTTTAAGTATCTTTTGTGATATTGATTTAAAGGATATAGATAAGTTAGGTTTAGAGGTGTTTTATAGCACTATACAACACATTGCTAACTTACTTAATGAAAAGACAGAATTAGTTCAAAGGTTTAGTTTAAGAGGTACAGATGATGTTGTTGTAGAGTTTGGATTGATACCTAACTTTGATAAGATGAGTTATGGTGAGTTTATAGACTTAGAGAAGTATATGTTTGACAATAAGAATTATCATAAAGCTATGGCAGTTCTTTACAGACCAGTTAAGTTCAAGAGTAAGGATAAGTATCTTATACACGATTACAAGGGTACAGAGTATATGGCTGATGTAATGAGAGATGCTCCATTAGACGCTGCACTTAGTGCAAGGGTTTTTTTTTATCGTTTAGCGACAAAATTAGGGAATTATACGATGGCTTATACACTCAAGGAACTTCAGAAGAAACAGGAGGGTCAGGAGGACGAGCTTTCGGTAAGAAATGGGGAGACTATCAAGCAATATTTACTCTCGCTCGAGAAGATGTTAGAAGAATCGGAGAGGTTACAAGACTCCCTTTACACCAATGCTTAATGTATTTGGAATTTGTAAAAGAGAAATCAGAATTAGAAAGTAGAATGTTAAAACAAAAAATGAAATGACACACGTTTACGACATATTAGACATCATAAAAAACGAATTATTAGGTAATCCATCTGTAAATACTGTTACTTATGGAGATTTAAGTGAAGTTGATTTAGATAAGACTACTATATTTCCATTATCACATATATTAATAGATAGTGCTAACTATAAAGAAAGAACTGTTGTTTTTAATATTAATCTACTTTGTGCAGATATAGTTGATTACAACACTAAAAAGGCTAACCACGAATTGTTTTATGGTAACGACAACTTACAAGACGTTATGAATACTCAATTCCAAGTTATAAACTCTTTAATAATGAAGTTGATGAGAGGAGATTTATTTGAGATGAATTATCAAGTAACTACACAACCAACTGCAGAGCCATTTAAAGAGCGTTTTGGTAACGAATTAGCAGGTTGGGGAGTAAATATATCAATAGAAGTTCCTAACGGCATAAGCATCTGTTAATGGAAGGAGAGAACCTAAAATTAGCCTTGAGAGAGGTTGGTAAGCTTATAAAAAAGAACTTAAAGCAAGGTGCAAAGGATGATGAGTTTTCTGCTTCAGGTGACTTAGATAAGTCTTTTAGGTATAGAGTTCAAGACAATGAGTTATATATCTTTGGAGAACAATATGCAAATGCTCTATCTGGAGGTATAAAGAAAAAAGGAAAGTACGATTACGATATGGCTAAGAAATTAGCTAAGTGGGCGAAGATTAAAGGTATGAGACCTATGTTTAGGTTATATAAGAAAGATGTTGATGGAAGTTACAAACCTACAGGTAAGTTTAGAAAAGTTTACGAAAGTAGTTGGAAGTCTTTAGGTTTTGTTTTAGCAAGAAGTATTGCAGAAAAAGGAATATCTAAAAGGTTTAGGTATAAGGGTAGTGGTTTTATAGAAGCTGTTAAGAAAGAAACTAAAGAAGAGATAAAGAAAATATTAAAGGAAGGTTATAGAAAAGATATAGCTGCTCAATTAAAAACATTAAAAGCAATTAAGTAATGGTAAATGTATTATTAAGAAGTCCATATTATATTTCAAAAGATATTGGTTCAAATAAATCAGCTAAATTAGAAATCACGATAGATGATACATTAGTTTATACAATAATAAAGAATAAGACTTCATCTTCTGATTACGTACTATTTGAGATTTCTGAATTAGTAAGGGATTATGTAGATATAAAATACAATGGAACTACAACGCCTTCTGATTTTAGTGTAGTTGTGAGTTATGATTTAACTCAATATGTAGAAATAAACGGAACAGGTTCTCCAACAACAACAGCAACTACAACCTTTTTTGGTATTGATAGTTATGGTTATTTTGAGGATGGTTCTAATCCAATGGTTGGAATAGGGTATATGCAATCTAACGATATTATTTATACCTTATACGGAGAAGATTTAAGAATACCAGTAGATGTAAATCATACAAAATCTGTAACATACTTATATAAAGGTTCACAAGTATTTACAAAACCAATTACTTCAAGCCTTACGGAAGTATTTGAGTATATTGATGCAATTGATAGCTTTGAAGAAAGAGTTATTGAAGACTCTGGAATATATGAGGAAGGCTCTTGTATAAATACTTTTTTAGATAATAACGATTTATATTTAGTTGATAAAATAGTATTTGAAACTGAAGGAGTTCAATTATTAGAGAGTATAGATTTAACAAGTAGTAGTTGGTTTACTGATGGTAATGTTACTGCTTTAACAGTTTTAACAAGTAATATAACCTCTCCAATACAAGACCAATCAGCATATAATGTATCGAGTCCTGCAGGAAATTCTGGTTATGTTTCAACAACAGGTATTCAAGGAGTAACAGAAGGTAATCAAGTTACTATATCTGTTTACCTTAAAGGTGTTGGTAGTGCTGAAATAAAACTTCAGGAACTGGGAGGAGGTTTTACGAATTACTTTTCGAAAACAATAACACTAACAAGTCAATGGGTTAAATATGAAGTTTCTGGAATTAAAGAGGTAGATGGTAATTTACCAAGAATGATTATAAATCGTGATGGAGTTAATGCTTTAGATGTTGATATTTGGAATCCTTCGGTAGGATTACTTGAAACTAAAATAGTAGATGTAGTTACTTTAGATGAATGCAAGTACGAACCTAAGAAGGTTAGTTTTATTAATCGTTGGGGTGCTTTACAAGACTTATGGTTCTTCAAGAAGTCAGTTGAGAGTATGAATGTTGAGAAAGAGTCTTATAAGTCTAATATATTAGGTTATGATGGCACATACAGTACAAGTAATCACGTAAACAGAGATTTTAACGTAGTAGGTAAAGAATCTATTACATTAAGTAGTGGTTTCTTAGATGAAGAGTATAACAAGGTGTTTAAAGAGATGATGTTGTCTGAAAAGATATGGATTACAAATGTTACTGAATCAGGAGAGCAAGTGTTACCAATTAATGTTAAAACAGGAGAGATTACTTACAAGACTTCTTTAAACGATAAATTAGTACAATACACAATAGAATTTGATAATTCATACGATACTATAAACAATATTAGATAGATGCAGATAGCTCAATTATACATAGATGGTCAGAGAGTTGATATGTTTGAAGATGTTAGTATTAGTATTACTGATACTATAAAAGACGTTAGAGATATTAGTAAGGTATTTACAGAGTATTCTCAAACATTTGCTTTACCTGCGAGTAAAACCAATAATAAAATATTTAAACACTTTTATAATAACGATATTGAAAATGGTTTTGATGCAAGAATACGAGTTGCTGCAAATATAGAACTTAACTCTATTCCTTTTAGAAATGGTTACATTAAACTTGAAGGTGTTGATTTAAAGAGTAATATTGCTAATACATACAGAATAACCTTCTTTGGTAATACTGTATCTTTAAAAAACTTGTTAGGAGATGACTTGCTATCTTCTTTGTCTTGGTTAGATAACTTTAGTACGGAACAAGATGGTACTGATTTACTGTATGACAAAGATTTTGTAGAAAAGTATTTAACTACATCTGTAACTAATAAAGTTGTTGATAGTGTAAATTATCCTAACGCAATACAAATACCTTTAATAACACACACACAAAGATTGTATTATGATAGTAACACCTCTCAACCTGTACTTGATTCAGGAGACTTGCATTTTCACGATGCTGGTGGTAATCATCAGCACGGAGTTAAATTTAATGAGTTAAAATACGCTTTAAGATTAAGTCTTATTATAAAAGCTATAGAAGAGAAATACGGATTAACTTTTAGTGATGATTTCTTTAAAGGAGGAGATTCTTCTTTTGATAATCTTTATATGTGGTTGCATAGAACTAAAGGTAAAGTTACAAGTGGAGAACAATTAGAATCATCTACTTATTCTGTAAATGATTTCACTGATTACACCTCTTACAATGGTAGTAGTATGGAAGATAGTGTTCTTACTTTAAGTGATGGATATAATTTTTCTAATCAAGTGTTACAATTAAGTTTAACAGTTGATTCTTCATATAGCTCTCCAAATTATTCTATTAACGTATTTAGAGATGGTGTTTCTGTTTATAGTGCTTCAAATATAACAGATAGTATTCAAAACTTATCTGTATCTGTATCTAATAATTCATCATATACTATTCAAATTACATCGAATCAAACAATAGGATTTGATAAAGCTATATGGAATTATTCTTACTTTGATAGTGATATTGATTCGTTTGTTAGTGAAAATTACACAAGTTCAAGTTTTACTATAAATGTTTCTCTTAATTTTAATATTACTCAACAAATACCTAAAATGAAGGTGTTAGACTTCTTAACATCATTATTTAAGATGTTTAACTTAGTTGCTTATGTTGAAGGTAGTGAAATGGTGGTTAAAACATTAGATGATTTCTATGCTAATCCATCATCAGGCTCTCCTTATGATATTACAAAATATGTAGATATAAACTCATCACAAGTTAATTCTGCATTACCTTTTAGAGAAGTTATTTATACCTATAAAGGCTTAGGTACTTTCTTAGCTAAACAACACGAGCAGTTATTTAACAAGGATTGGGGTAAAGAAGAATTTAAAGGTTCTGATGGTCTTATTTTATCAAATGGTATATTTAAAAACGAAGTACCTTTTGAGCATATGAAGTTTGAGAGATTAATAGACTTAGATACAAGTGCTTTAACAGATATACAATGGGGATTTTGTGTTGATGATAACCAACAGAGTTATATCGGAAATCCTTTAATTTTTTATATGACTTTTAAGACACTTCCTCAAGGTACTCCTATATCTTTTGTAGATGCAGTAAATGGAGAAAACGTACCTACAAATCATATAAGTATTACTTCTTACTATGTACCTTCTAACTCTGATTTTGAAGCTACTGACATAGAGGATAGACAGTCTTTAAACTTTAGTGCTGAAAAGGATGAATGGGATTTAGTTACTACAAGGAATGTTTTATTTAACAACTACCATAAAAATTATATTTCAAACGTATTTGATGAATCTAATAGATTAAAAAAGATAAGTGCTTACTTACCTTTAAGAATATTACAGAAATATACATTAGCAGATAGATTTATTTATTCAGGTAGAAGTTATAAGATAAATTCAATAGAAACAGATTTTTATACAGGTAAATCTGATATAGAATTAATTAATGATTATGTTGATATTCCTATTGATTACGAATCTCCAACAACACCTACTAATTTACAAGTAGTACAAGGTTCAGAAACATCTACAAGTTTCTCAATACAGTGGACTGCTTCAACAGATATTGTTGGTGTTGTAGGTTACAATATAGACTTAAATCAAGGAGATATAATTCTTGCAGCAGGTAATGTAACAACGTATGAGGTAACAGGATTATCTGGTGGTACAACATACACAGTTAGAGTAAGTGCATTTGATGCTTCTGGTAATGAGTCAGCTCTTTCAAGTTCAATAACAGTAAATACACTTCAATAATGATAAGAGAAACATTAGAATTACTAAGGAATAACGAGTGGTTAATAGAAGATAAGGATATTAATATAGCTAAAGGACTATATGAAATGCCTTCAAGTTTTAGAGAGTTAAAAACAAATATTAAAAGAAAAAAACTAACAAATGGCAGATAGTAAAGAGGAAATTCTTTATCAACTAAAGATTGAAGAGAATAGAGCGTTAAGAAGCTTAACAAATGTTAAAGAAGCTGTAGGAAATTTAGATAGAAGGACTACAACTTACAAAAATACTGTAAAAGAACAAGTACGTCTTGAAACTCAATTAGCTTCTATAAGAAAACAAAGAATACAAGTAAATAAAAATGTTGAGAAATCTGTAAAAAGTTTAACTAAAGCACAGATACAAAAGAAAAACGCAGTTGGAGCAAGTACATCTGCAACATTAGAACTTGGTCGTGTTTTATCTGATATGCCTTATGGTATTAGGGGTGTTGCCAATAACTTACAACAATTAGCTTCTAACTTATTCTTTATGTCTAAGGCTTCTGATGCTGCTACAGGTAAAGTAGTAGGTTTTGGTGGTGCGATAAGTAGGTTGCTCGGAGGTCTTATCGGACCTGCTGGTATTCTTATAGCTTTTCAAGGTGTGATAGCTTTATTTGATTTTTTAAGTCAAGGGGCTAAAGATGTAGAAAAGTCTGTAAGTGATTTGAAATCTGAATTTCAAGAGTTATCAACAATTCTTGCAGATAATGTTAATGTATCTATAAAAAATTATCTTAAATTAGTTAAACAAAAAACAGATTTAGATGCTGAATTAACTAAATCAAGCGAAAGGTTAAAAGAGATTGAAGAAGAACTATTAGGTATTCAATACAGCAAAGAAAGAACAAATAATTTTGAGCTACTCCAAAAACTAAGACAGGAAGAAATTACACTTCAAAATGAAATAGAAGCCATATATAAAACAAGTGCTGACTCAATAAATGACTATAAGAAAGCTAAAGATGATTTAACAAAAGCAGATGAAGATAGTTTAAAAGGTTTAAAAAATACATTAAAAGACCAAAAAGAAAGAAGAGAGACATTATCAGATACATCTGAAAAATATAAAGAATTAACTAAAGCTATAAATGAAACTCAAAAAGCTATTGAAGCTATTGAAGGTAAAAAAACAAAAGGTGGTAATGGTGGAACTGCAAAAATATCTCCATTTAAAACAGGTAAGGAATTAGATTTAGAGGTTAAAAGTAATGAGGCTGCTTTACTTTCTTATTCTAATAAAATACAAATGCAAGAGTTAAAAAACACTCAAGCAGAAGAATTACTTAATGCTAAAACAGCAAAAGAAAAAGATGTAATAAAAAGAAAGTTCCAAGAGAAGTTTTTAAGATTGCAATTAGATAACGAACTTGCAGTTCTTGAATTAAAGAAAGAGACTGAAAAGCAAGTATTAGAAGCTAAGTATAAAACCTTTCAAGAGGAGGCTAAACTTAGGTTTTTAGCTTATGAGGATTCTATTAAGAAGAATGATAAATTAAGTAAGGCTAAAAAAGAATCTCTTATAGGCTCTGCAAGGACAGATACAAGTAAATTATTATCAGATTCTTTTGAAGAAAGAAATAAAGAACTTGGACAGGGAGGTACTTTAGAAGAAAAGTACAAGACTCTTTTTGAACTGTTTAATAAATTAAAAAAATCAAGATTAGATGCTTTAGGTATAGGTAGTGGAGAAGGAGACCAAGGTGCTGATGAAAACCCAGAGTTAAATAAGATTTCTGTTTATATTGAAAGTTATAAGACATTAATGTCAGGATTAACTCAATTTCTTGATGGAGAGTTTGAAAGACAATTAACTTCAGAACAAAACAAAACTAATGTTTTAAATAAAGAATTAAATGATAGATTAATTAATGAAAACTTATCAGCAGAACAAAGAAAGAGTATTCAGAATCAAATAGCTCAAAATGATGAGGATTTAAGGGTAAAACAAGAAGCTATAAAGAAAAAGCAGTTTAAACAACAGAAAGCATTTAATATAGCTATGGCAGTAATAAGTACATATTCTGCTGCTGCAAAGGTGTTAGATGACACTAAAGGTGGTTCTTTTGCAAGAATTGCAGGAATGATAGCAGTTATAGGTTCAGGTTTAGCTCAAGTAGCAGCAATATCAAGACAGAAATACCAATCATCATCAGCTAACACCCCTATAAGAACAAGTACAGGTGGTGGAGCATCTCAACGTTCAGACCCTTCGTTTAATATAGTAGGAAGGTCTAATGAAAACCTACTTATAAACGCAATACAAGCACAGTTTGATAAGCCATTAAAAGCCTACGTAGTATCGAGAGACGTTACTAATCAACAACAGTTAGATGGTATGATTGTAGGTC
>OJIK01000394.1_pt1 | contig 13566 bp, 10 predicted proteins | sample 1595571 | NCBI WGS metagenome assembly OJIK01 (sample SAMN05416791, study PRJEB24817) | seawater metagenome | isolation source: Sea water | place: Canada:Atlantic | collected 2013-11 | reverse complement strand
CAAGATCAATGGCGCAGTTGGCAACTACAACGCGCACCTTAGTGCCTACCCTGATATCGATTGGCAGGCTAATGCTAAGGATTTTGTAGAAGGACTTGGACTAAGCTGGAATCCATATACAACGCAGATCGAACCACATGATTACGTAGCCGAGCTATTCGCGGCAGTATGTCGCTTCAATACAGTGCTAATAGATTTCGACAGAGACATCTGGGCGTATATCTCACTAGGCTATTTTAAACAGCGAACAGTAGCCGGGGAAATCGGCTCGTCGACCATGCCCCACAAGGTAAATCCAATCGATTTCGAAAATTCCGAAGGCAATCTCGGGTTGGCCAATGCAATCATGACGCATCTTTCTGAGAAATTGCCAATCTCTAGGTGGCAGCGCGACTTAACAGACTCAACGGTTCTTAGAAATATTGGCACTGGGCTAGCACATAGCCTTATAGCGTACCGAGCCACCATGAAAGGCATCAGTAAACTTGAGCTCAATGCCAAAGCTATAGATGATGATATCGACTCGTGCTGGGAAATATTAGCAGAGCCTATACAAACTGTTATGCGTAGATATCGCATCGAAAAGCCCTACGAAAAGTTAAAGGAATTAACTCGTGGCAAGCAGATAGATCAGCGGTCAGTTCAAGATTTCGTGCAGACCCTCACTATTCCTGAAACCGCAAAGCAGGAATTGCTTCAACTTACCCCTCGCACGTATCTTGGAAATGCCGTCGAGCAGGCGCGTGCTATTTGAGCAAACGACAACTAAGCACGGCTTTCGATAGCAAAGAATTTCTAGCGCAGTGCTGGCAAAAAAAACCGGTGCTGTTGTCGAAATTTATACCAGACTTTAGTGATTCCCTGGCTCCCGAGGAGTTAGCCGGACTCGCGTGCGAAGAGCTGGTGGAAAGCCGTCTAGTCATGGAACACGAACCAGGGAAATGGCAACTTCGCCATGGCCCATTCGAAGAATCCGATTTCACGCAGCTTCCCGAGTCGAACTGGACTGTCCTAGTGCAGGCTGTAGATCAATGGGTAGAAGACGTCGCCGATATAAAAACACTATTCAATTTCCTACCTAGCTGGCGCATCGATGACATCATGATTTCCTTCGCTGCCCAAGGTGGTAGCGTCGGCCCTCATTACGATTATTATGATGTCTTTCTTCTACAGGGACAGGGTGAACGCAACTGGAAAATTGGCGATCGCTGCGATTCTGATGCTGAGCTTGTTCGCGGCGAAGAATTGAGCCTGCTGCAGAACTTTGAAGCGACTAAAGAGTTCAATCTAACTGTGGGCGATGCGTTGTACATTCCTCCGCGATTCCCCCACTGGGGCACGGCTACAAGCGAAAGCCTCTGCTACTCCATTGGGTTTCGCGCACCCTCTATGGCTGAAATGATAGAAGGCTTCAGTGATTTCATTATCAAAGACCAAGACCCCTCACAGCGCTATGAAGACAGTGATGTTGAGGTGGAACTAAGAAGCGCAGAGATCAAACCTGAATTGCTAGATGCTAGCTATCGTCAACTCACTGAACGACTTGCTCAAAAACAGGATTTTGCCGGTTGGTTCGGCTGCTACGTCAGCCAGCCAAAATACCCCGAGCTTATACAACCCCTAGAAGACGAGCTTTCCTGGGAAGATTTTTCCGCCCTATTGAGTGACGGGGTACAACTGACAAAGAACCCCAGCTCTCGATTCGCCTTTATGGAATCATCCGCGAAGGACTGCGTACTACTATTCGTTGATGGCGCCATGGTCAGCTTCTCAATGAAGCAGCTTTCGAATATTGTCGCATTCTGTGAGGCGCGCGAAACCGTGCCTGGCACACCTAGCGAATTACTAGCAGAGCCCGAAATAGCAGAACTGCTACTTCGGCTGTTAAATCAAGGTAGCCTTCTCGCAGCTGCCTAGCCATTACTGTTGCGGTATACCGCATCTGCCCAAGCGCGCCCTATGTCTTTCACAAATACCCGATCTCTGACCTACTGCGCTGACAGCGAGCTTTATATGCGCGCGCTAAATGAGCATGGCATGCCCGCATTTCTGGACAGCGCGAACCATGGAGGAATCAGCGGGAAATTAGACATACTAGCTGCAGCACCCATTGCCCACTTAAAGATCGAGAAAGGCGACCTTTCTTGTTCAGATAACGTGGTGCAGCTCATTGGAAACTCAACCAATAGTACTGAATTTCTTCACTATATCAGAGTATTAAAAGAGAAATATCTACCATCACTTGAGCAAGAGCCTACAGATGCGCAGCAGCTAGAACATGCCGGTATGGTTATCGCCCATCTTGGCTACCCTGCTCTAACCGGCAAAGCTGACTTCTCGATCAATGATGCCTTCGTCGGAATTTACCTCTGGAGCCTCGTTGTCGATCATCCTAGAAGAAGCTGCGAGCTTAGAATGCACCCGAGTTGCGCTGCCGACACCATCGATAGAACATTGGATTCTGTTGAGCTGTCGCTGGCTAAACTGGCTTCGGCGGATCTTGCTGAGTTCTGTCTAGAATCCCCGCTCGTAAACAGAACCTGCTTTGCGGACTATCAGGCAGCCTTCACTAAGATAAAGTCTCGAATCGATAATGGAGATTGTTATCAGGTCAACCTAACTCAGAGTTTCGCTGCTAATGGTCACGGGGAACCACTGGCAGCTTATCTAAAGCTACGCCAGGCCACAACGGCTCCATTCTCGGCGTATATAGCCTGGGGCGATGGCGCGCTCTTGAGCCTGTCTCCGGAACGTTTTATCAGCCTGAAGCAAGGTGCGGTTCTGGCACAGCCCATAAAGGGGACACGCGCTAGAGGCGAATCAGAGGCTGAAGACAAACGGCTTGCGCGGGAACTGGCTGCCAGCGAAAAAGACAGAGCTGAGAATTTAATGATCGTTGATCTGCTGAGAAACGATCTAGGGCGCGTTTGTGAAACAGGTAGTATTGAAGTAAATCAGTTATTTACTATAGAAAGCTTCAGCAATGTACATCATATGGTAAGCGATGTTTCAGGCAGGTTGCTGCCAGGCAAAGATGCGTTAGATCTTCTGAATAGTTGTTATCCCGGAGGTTCCATTACGGGTGCGCCAAAGCTAGCCGCTATGGAGATCATTCAGAAAGTGGAGCATGAAGCGAGACGAGTCTACTGCGGAACTGTTTTTTATCTGGGAGCCGATGGCAGCTTCGATAGCAGCATCACCATCCGCAGCCTGTTGTGGGAGACCGACGTACTCAGCTGCTGGGCAGGAGGGGCTATCGTTGCTGACTCAGACTGCGAGCAGGAATATCAAGAATGCTTTGATAAAATAGACAATATTTTCAATGCATTAGCGAAGTTTTATTAAGTTATAAAGTAAACTTAACGCCCTACACGGTTAGATCGCGTTCGCTGGCGGCACAAAACTCCCGTCTAAGCTCTTCATAACTCTCAACCGCAGGATATTGTGGGAACTCCTCGATCACATTGGCTGGCGCTCGAAACAAGATACCGGCATCCGCCTCTTCTAGCATGGTCGTATCATTATAAGAGTCGCCGGAAGCTAGCACTCGAAAGTTAAGTCCATGCAGCGCCTTAACAGATTCGCGCTTAGGGTCTTTCTGTCGGAGCTTGTAGTCCACGATTCTGCCGCTCTCATCCGCAACGAGGCGATGACAAAACAGCGTTGGGAAGTCGAGCTGACGCATCAGTGGCTGCGAAAATTCATAAAAAGTGTCTGATAAAATAATAAGTTGGAAGCGCTCTTTCAACCAATCTATAAACTCTTTTGCGCCCGGCATTGGCGCCATTGTTGAAATGACCTCCTGTATGTCCGGAAGACCTAAGCCATGTTGATCAAGAAGAGCCAGGCGTTGCTTCATTAACACGTCATAGTCTGGAATATCACGCGTAGTGGCTGCCAACGCCTCGATACCAGTCTTCTGCGCAAACCCGATCCATATTTCGGGTACCAGCACTCCTTCTAAATCTAGGCAGGCTATTTCCATGACGGTCACTTCTCCTTCTGTAGTATTCAACTGTGCGTGCTAATTCGACTTTACATTTCCAGCTTAAGCCAGCACCGTTATCACGCTCGGCCTTCGCCAGGTGTTAAGTCATTTGAAACAGCGTAAATTTAGCAGATATCGTGAAGCCGGAACAGCAGTGCATCCAACTCTGTTGCTGTCTAATTACTAGATATAGATTTAGCGACGCCACAAACACCAATATTTAGTAGAAGGGCTCATTTAGACTGTCTAAGTACTTAGTTTCATTAGAGTTTTTCACGTGGAACATCTCTGTCGGCAGCGCGGTTAACTAGTTTATTCCGGCGATACTCAACGCCGTCGATGACCACACTTTACCGAGGCCATCAAATAGCCGAGAATATCCCACGTTACCGCTGCGTAGACAGCCCCTTAGCCCTTAGCTACGAAGACTCTAATGACTACAGAAAAAGACATAGAAGAACTGAACGCTCGCCTCAGCAACAGTGAGCCTAAGGATATAATCAGCCAAGTCAGCGAGCTGTGGCCCAATCTCGCCATTTCATTCAGCGGAGCAGAAGACGTAGCCCTGATAGAGATAGCGAGCAAGCTTATCGATAAACCCGCTATCTTCACGCTAGATACGGGGCGGCTGCATGCGCAGACCTACGAATTCATTGAGAGCGTCCGCAGGCACTACGAGCTGCGGATTGAGACACTCCACCCTGATCCTCGGCAATTGAGCCAGCTCATTCTAAACAAAGGGTTGTTCAGCTTCTATGAAGATGGTCACGAGGAATGCTGCAGCATTCGCAAGGTCGAACCACTACGAAACAAACTAGCAACGGTAGATGCATGGATTACCGGTCAGAGACGCGACCAGAGCCCAACCAGAGTCGAAGTACCCATTGTCCAGTTCGATAGGTCCTTTTCTAGCCCCGAGCACCCTGTTGTTAAGGTCAATCCACTAGCTAACTGGAGCTCGAAGGATGTTTGGAATTACATCCGCATGTTCGATGTGCCCTATAACAAACTGCACGATGCAGGCTTCATCAGCATAGGCTGTGAACCCTGCACCAGAGCTGTAGGACCAAATCAACATGAGCGAGAAGGTCGCTGGTGGTGGGAAGAAGCCACAATTAAGGAATGCGGCCTGCACCGGGGCAATATCGAAGACTAGCAGCTTCTTCTAGAGATCCAGTAGCCTCCTCAGAGCACGGGCAGCTCTATACCTGCTACCAACTCATCAACTTCGTTCCTAGTTTTAGCTTCTAGGCTCCTACTCACCAAATCTCTATCAAGGTGCGGGGCGAACATTTCAATAAAATCAAAAATATAGCCTCGAAAGTAACTGTTACGGCGGAAGCCAATTTTAGTGGTACTTGACTCGAACAGCGTGCTGGCATCCAGCGCCACCAAATCGTTATCAATTTCTGCATCGAATGCCATGCTGGCCACGATACCAATACCGAGCCCCAACCGGACGTAGGTCTTAATAACGTCGGCATCGGCAGCGGTCAGAACAACCCTGGGTTTAAGGTCTTGGGCATCAAACGCCTCATCGAGTTTGGACCTACCGGTGAAGCCGAATGTGTAAGTAACAATTGGATAGTTTGTTATTTTATCGAGAGTTAACTCACCCTCATCAACTAAAGGATGACCTTTTGGCACAAGGATCGACCGATTCCAGCGGTAGCACGGCAACATGAGCAGATCGGTATACAGCTCGAGCGCCTCTGTCGCGATAGCGAAATCTGCGCCAGCATCTGCTGCTGCCGCTGAAATTTGAGTTGGCGTGCCCTGATGCATATGTAGCGCGACATTGGGATACTTATTCATGAAGCGCCGGATAACGGGCGGCAAAACATAGCGGCACTGAGTATGGGTGGTTGCCAGCGATAGAGTGCCTCTGTGTTCATCGCTATGCTCTTGAGCCAGCGACTGGATCTTCTCAATCTGCTGCAAGATTTCCCCACTTGTCCCCAAAATCTCTCGCCCAGCCGGCGTAATCTCAACTAGATGCTTTCCCCTGCGAGTAAATATCTGCAGGCCCAGCTCGTCTTCTAGCAGTTTAATCTGCTTACTGATGCCTGGTTGCGAGCTATACAGGTGGGCAGCCGCTTGAGAAACGTTTAAATCCTGCTTCGCGACCTCACAGATATATCGAAGTTGGTGCAACTTCATGTCCTATTCCTTAGCGTTATTTGAAGATCAGTTTATTCTATTTGGTTATAAAAATATTCTCAAATATTCTTTTTCTGCATAACGTCTTCAGTTTATTCTCGGACTTTCTATACCAGCACACAGCACAGGTTAAACAGAAATGGAGCTGATCCTGCACATCTCAGCCGGCGCTCTCGTTGGCTTCGCCATTGGCATTACAGGCGTTGGGGGCGGCTCGCTGATGACCCCCTTATTGCTACTGTTCGGCTATCCAGCCCCAGTAGCCATTGGTACAGACCTGCTGTATGCCGCTATAACTAAGGCTGGCGGCGCCCTGTCTCACCACCGAGCAGGTAACGTCGACTGGAGCATCGTGCGCTTACTCGCTTTAGGCAGCGTTCCAACGGCGATTCTAGTACACGCCGCTATTAGCCAAACCACCTTTCAGGATTCACCAAGATTCGCGGAATTACTGACATTTAGTTTAGGCATAATGCTAATAGTCACGGCTATCATACTGATATTTAGAAATAAGCTTAGAGAGACGGCTGTAGACAATAAGCCTGGGTTTCTAATGAATTTCATACAGCGCAGGCAAGCCGAGATAACTTTTTCGATGGGAATCTTGCTGGGGGTCTGCGTAACACTCTCTTCTGTTGGAGCAGGAGCATTCGCGGCTGCGATTCTTATGATGATTTATGCTCAAGCTAGGTCTGTGAAGATAATTGGCAGCGACATCGCTCACGCAGTGCCGCTTACCTTCATAGCTGGCCTGGGTTACCTACTCGCAGGCTATGTCGACCTGATGCTACTGCTAAGCCTGCTTGCTGGCTCACTACCAGCTATTGCGCTGGGCTCACGGCTAAGTAACCGAGTGCCGGAAAAGACACTTCAGACTCTACTGACCGTGATTTTGCTGGGCTTGGGCCTGCACTACACTTTATTCAATAAATTACATTAATTAAGTAAGATAAAATATTGATTTTAATCATTTTTGATTAGCCACGCCATGCGGCACATGACCTGTTGCCACGTGGTTTCGAGCTGATTCACAGTGCCCTTCCTGATCGTCGAAGAACACATCCGCATCAAAGGCCCGCAGAAACTCTCCCTTGTCGAGACCACCAAGAAATAGCGATTCGTCGATTCGGATGTTCCATGCACGCAGGGTACGCACCACACGCTCATGGGCTGGAGCGGCCCGGGCTGTTACCAGGCAAGTTCGCAGGGGCGACTCGCCTGGGGGAAACGCCATCTGAATCTGTTGCAACGCGGCTAGAATTGGTTTAAAAGGCCCGCCGCTCAATGGCTCGTTGGCGGCTTCTTTCTCGTTTTCAGTAAAGGCTTCCAAGCCTTGGTTTTTAAATATTTTCTCAGAATCATCTGAGAACAAAACAGCGTCTCCATCAAAGGCGATCTTGAGCTTTTCATTGGGCGTTACGCTTTTCTCTGAAGGCAAAATCGTTGCCGCCGCCACGCCTGACTCTAAGGCCTGCCTGACATCTGCCCCATCAGTGGAGAGGAACAGATGACTATTGAAAGCTGAGATATAGCGGTAGGGACTCTCACCGCCACTGAACGCTGCACGAGAAATATCTAGCCCATAGTGCTGAATAGAGTTAAAAACCCTTAGACCTGTGTCTGCGCTATTGCGCGACAGGAGAATGACCTGCACCGGAGACTCGTCTAGTAGCTTATTGAGTCCTAGGAGTTTCTGTACGAGCAGGAACGCATCGCCCTGCTCTAGCGGCTGATCTTCCTTGGAGATTTGATATTGCTGATAGGCATCCAAGCCTTCTTCTTCGAAGACGCGATGGCTGTCTTCCAAGTTGAACAAAGCGCGGGAAGATATCGCAATAACCAGAGGATCTATCTTTGCTTGAGTTACCATTACAGACTCGTGTTATCAGTTGTTACTATCATAGATCGCTCCCGTTCAGTATGCCATTAGGTAATCCGAATTTTAAAAACCGTAGTAACCTAGAGAGCAAGCGAAGTAATACTCATAAGCTGTTGTTAACAAGCAGCTTGAAATAGAACCGAACATGACTGAACAAGAGTGGATAGGCCTGCTGGGCCCAGGAGAAGTAAGATCAGGATGCTAGATGCTAAGAACGCGGACCGAATTGGTCTTCTGCTCTCAGGAGGGGGCGCGCGCGCAGCCTATCAAGTAGGTGTACTTCGCGCCATTGCGGAATTACTCCCGAAAGACGCTGGCAACCCCTTCCACATCATTTCCGGGACTTCTGCAGGCGCCCTTAACGCTGCCTCGTTAGCATGTCACGCGCATCGACTTCGCACCGGGGTAAGACTTCTCGAATATGTTTGGAAAAACATAAGCAGCGATCAAATCTACACGCCACAATCCAACAAGCTCCTCGGCAGCGCCTCGATCATGCTGCTCTCTTCAATGCGCACCAAAGACACCAATGTCCCGCGCTCTCTTTTAGACAATTCTCCTCTGCTTGACCTGCTTCAGCGTGTCCTAAAACTTGATAAAATTCAGAAAAATATAGACAAAGGTTTACTCGATGCTCTAAGTATTACTACTTCCGCCTACAGCACCGGTGAATCAGTTTCCTTCTACCAGGGAATGAAGGGGCTCAGTGATTGGGCAGGGCCGCATCGCATTGGTAGGCGTGCTCAGATTGGCTACTTGCACCTGATGGCCTCTTCGGCACTACCCGTGTTATTCCCCGCTGTTAAGATCGATGAGCAATTCTATGGCGATGGCGCTGTTCGACAACTAGCTCCAACATCCACACCGATTCAACTAGGCGCAAGCCGACTACTGGTGATTGGGGTTAGCGGCAACCGCAGCAAGACGCCTGTTGAGAATACCGTGGCCGCTGCGCCCTCGATCTCGCAGATTATGGGACACATGTTAAACAGTGCCTTCGTCGACACCTTGGAAAATGATTTGGAGTTTCTTCGTGATATGAACGAGGTGCTCAATCAGCTACCGCGAGGGATAAGGAATAACGGAAAAATCAGCGCTCAATATATTGAACTGCTTGAAATTTCTCCCAGCAAAGAAATCAACACCATTGCCACACAGTTCTACGATGAACTTCCAAAGCAGATGGCCAAACACATAAAACCAGACAGTTCGAGCACGCTGCTAAGTCTTGTACTGTTTGAAAAAGAGTTCTGCAGCGCGCTAAGGGAAATGGGGTATGAGGACGCACTATCCAAGGAGAGCGAGATCAGGCAGTTTTTTAGAAAGTAGAGCTGGACCGCTACGCCGAACTAAACGGTCGTCTCTGCGGCGCAATACAGCAGCGCTAATTCTGAATCAGGAAGCTCGATAGATTTCTTTTTGAGTTGAACAAAGTTCTTTTTCACATCTGTAATTCCTACGTTGAATGATACACTCTTAATCTGGAAAATTGCCGCGGACTTTTTAGTGCCAAAGTAGCCAACAAACTAATCAATTTAATGACTTAGGATAACTATCTAAGCTCTGCACTCATGGAGAACTATGATACTCGGGAGCTGAAGTTTGAGCGCGGCGAAGTGTCCTATTTGTTCACGAAAGATGACGAGTGATATCTAGATTTTGGAGTGGAGTAGCAATGAGCAGTTTCGGGCACTGCAACTCCAAAAAGCCGCTAGGGAACAACGCGCACCAGCTACCTGCCTTGAGTGTCAGCAAGTAGACATAGACTCTGCTGTAGAGGTGATCTGTAAAGCATTGTCAGATACAGAAAATAATTAAGTATAATCCAAGAATTGACTACCAGCTTCAGCTGCGAGGAAAACTATGTACTCAAGACTATCAACACCAACGGTAAAGCTAACAGCACTCACTTCTGCGCCTATTCGATTCGGCGTTGTGCTCACCGCAACTATCGCCATCACCCTTGGATCAGTAGCCATAGCGAAACCTGACCTGCTCACATCGAGCCTAGCGAAGCAAAATAAAATCACACCCTCCTCAAGCGAGATGCTCATGCCGCAATCCAAGTTTGCAAACAACGCACCTATTATTCCCTTTGAGATTGATATCTCAGATGTAGCGATCGAGGATCTTCAGCGCAGACTTGCAGCTACCCGCATGCCTGATCAAATAACAGATACCACCTGGGAATATGGCACTGACTCCAGCTATCTGGCTGAATTGATAAGTTATTGGCAGAACGACTTCGACTGGAAGAAACAAGAATCTGAGTTAAATCAATTCGACCAGTTCAAAACTGAAATCGATGGTTTAGCTATGCACTTCATTCATCAACGTTCCGAGAATCCCGATGCAATTCCTTTAATGATGGTTCACGGCTGGCCTGGTTCGGTATCCGAATTCTCGAAGATCGTAGGCCCTCTCACCGACCCTGTCTCTCATGGCGGAGATATTGCCGATTCGTATCATGTCATAGCACCCTCACTACCCGGCTTTGGCTTTTCCGAAAGACCCAGTGAGCCAGGTTATAGCCCAGAGAAGATGGCTCATATCCTTGCAGGACTCATGCAGCGCCTCGGTTACGAACAATATGCAATCGCCGGCGGCGATTGGGGCGCAATCATCAATCGCCATCTCGCCAACAACTACCCCGAGCGATTAATAGGCCTCCACTCAAATATGGTTTTAGCGGGCCCGCCAGCAGACGCAGCGCACAGAGATGATGTCCCAGAGGCAATAAGCAGCTTACGCACCGCGCGAACTGCTTATATGCTGAACGAAGTTGGTTATCAACGAATTCAAGGGACCAAACCACAAAGCTTAGGTTATGGATTAAATGATTCGCCGGCTGGACTGGCCGCATGGATCGTAGAGAAATTTCACGGCTGGTCCGACATGCCGCAGGGTGCAGACGGCGATCTCGACGATTACTTCACCAAAGATGAGCTGCTGACCAATATCGCCATCTACTGGTTTACCGAGACCATTACCTCTTCCGCGCGCATCTATTACGAAAACAGTAAAACCCCAGTCGCCAAGCCAATCGAATATATCGATGTGCCTACCGGAGTGGCCCTCTATCCCGCCGAAATCTTTATAACACCAAGATCTTGGGTGGCGGCAGCGTATGATTTGCGTCACTACTCTCTAATGGAGAAAGGAGGACACTTCGCGGCATTGGAACAGACCGAGAGCTACCTAAACGAGCTAAACACTTTTTTCCGTTTACTCCGTTAAGAGGCTGCCATAAAGTAAATGCCATTATTGATAAGAAGCGACCGACAAGCATCAGCAGCCTGGGAAAATAACAATGACTGAGAATACACAAACACAATCCACTGAAATGAAAGGCATTCTCGCCTGGATCGAAAAGTCTGGAAACAAACTGCCCGATCCTGTCTTCATCTTTCTCTATTGTATTGCAGTTGTTATAGCCATAAGTGTCGCGGCGGCCGTATTCGGCGTGTCCGCGGCCCACCCAACGCAGGTCGATGCGGCGGGTAATGCCATTATGATTAGCGCAGAGAGCCTGCTATCGGCTGGAAATATCCAACGCTTACTCGTAGATATGCCCGAAACCTTTACCAGTTTCCATCCTCTAGGCTATGTTCTCGTGGTCATGCTCGGTGCGGGCGTTGCAGAACGTTCCGGCCTCTTCGCCTCTGCGATGAGCGGCGCCGTGTCCAAAGCCCCTTTATTCCTGCTTACTCCAGCCGTCGCCCTTATTGGCATGGTGGGTAACCTAGCAGCCGATGCAGCCTATGTTGTTCTCATCCCGTTAGCTGGCGTTATCTTCGCCGCAGCCGGGCGCCATCCAATTGCCGGTATCGCCACAGCTTTTGCCGGCGTGTCGGGTGGCTTCTCTGCAAACCTGCTTCCCGGCCAGCTTGATGCGCTCCTATTCGGCATCACCGAGGCAGCAGCCGAAACCATCCAGCCTTCGTGGGATGCGAACATCGCTGGCAACGCCTACTTCATCATCGCCATGACCTTCGTGTTTTTACCGGCGATCTGGTATGTCACCGACAAGATCATCGAGCCTCGATTAGCGCCGATCAAACCGGGTGATGCCGAGAGCTCGACCGCTGGCGTCATCAAAGACCCGAGCATCACATTGAGCGACAACGAACGAAAAGGCTTAGCTCGCGCTGGTTATGCTTGCCTGGGAATCATCGCACTATGGATCTTCCTAACAATCGGCCCTGGCACTCCGCTTATAAATGAAGCGGCGAATCCAGAGGCCAGACTCACACCGATGTTTCAATCTTTGGTCGCCGGCTTCTTCTTTCTATTCCTGGCCGCAGGGTGGGCCTATGGATCAGCTACCGGCACGGTTTCGAATCATCGCGATATCGTGAAGATGATGAGCGACGCCATGGCGGACCTCTCCTATTATCTTGTGCTCGCGTTCACCGCTGCTCACTTCGTGGCGATGTTCAACTGGTCGAACCTCGGTCTTATTTTTGCGATAAAAGGAGCTGCAGTATTAGAAGGCTCTAGCTTGCCCGATTCCGTCTTGATGGCGCTGATCATTTTATTCGGTGCCACCATCAACCTGTTTATAGGTTCGGCGAGCGCGAAATGGGCCCTGCTCGCCCCTGTGCTCGTACCGATGCTAATGCTGATTGGTATCAGTCCTGAGATGAGCACCGCTGCTTACCGTGTCGGTGATGGCGCAACTAATATCATCACGCCCCTCATGCCTTACTTTCCTCTGATACTCGTGTTTTGCCAACGCTGGCAGAAAGAGTTTGGGCTAGGGTCTCTGGCGGCCACAATGCTGCCTTACTCCGCGGCGCTGCTAGTATCAGGCCTGACACTGACAGTTATCTGGGTAATCTTAGGTTGGCCGCTAGGGCCGAATGCGCCCGTTGTATTTATCTTGCAATAGGTCAATTTGATCGAACAGGCTACAGACAACTTACAATCGTACTTAGCGAGCTAAGTAGTAGGAACAATCTATGAACCGACTATCGACTGCAATTGCCGCCTTATGCTGCTACGGAATCAGCATGAATTCCATCGCTCAGGAAATCGACTATCCCGATTCCTTCAATGAACCTATGAAATTGTTTGATAGCGCGATGGGCGACTTCCATTTTCCTATCTCATCTGACAGCGAAATGGCACAGACTTATTTCGATCAGGGATTTCAATTGATGTACTCATTCGCTAAAGATGACTCGGCGCGATCATTTCAAGCGTCAAACATGGCTGATCCAGATTGTGCTATCTGTTACTGGGGCGAAGCATGGAGTTGGGGCTCCTATCTAAATGGCGCAATGACAACGGCACAAGCACCACGGGCCTATAATGCATTGCAACAAGCCTTAGCTAGAATCGATAGCGCCACGGCAAAGGAAGCCGACATGATTCGGACACTCGCCGTTCGTTACATCGAGGATTTCGATCCAGAGACCCGACGCGTTCAAGATCAGGCCTATGCCGATGCCATGGGAGAACTCGCTGCGAAGTATCCAGATGATCTAGACCTGTCTCTTATACACATCTCCGAGCCCACGAGACCGAGGCTGATCTC
>OJIK01000391.1_pt1 | contig 13587 bp, 9 predicted proteins | sample 1595571 | NCBI WGS metagenome assembly OJIK01 (sample SAMN05416791, study PRJEB24817) | seawater metagenome | isolation source: Sea water | place: Canada:Atlantic | collected 2013-11 | reverse complement strand
GTGTAGGGCTGGCCATGGCGGTTGCTTGAGCTTCCACCGGCTGCGTGGAGGATGGCCACGCCGCCAGCGATGTCCCACTCGTTGCGGGGCTTGTTGGTGAAGGTGGACTCGGCCAGGCCGGCTGCCACCAAACCAAACTTGTAGGCCACGGAGCCGACCGGCTTCAGGTCCAGCTGGTCCTTCCAGGGGTCAAACCAACCCTTCTTCATCTCGGAGCGGGAGCAGACCACGCGGGCTCCGTCCAAGGCGGCGTGCGCGCTGGCGTGGGTGGGCTCACCCTTGTACCAAGCACCGACGCCGACGATGCCCGAGAAGAGCTCGTCGGTGATGGGGTTGTAGAGCACACCGACGACGGCTTGGTCGCCCTGAATGAGGGCCACCGAGACGCAGAACTCTGGAATGCCCAGCGTGAACTCACGGGTGCCGTCCAGAGGGTCGACGATCCAGCAGTAGCCGCGCTCGACCCGGGTGGGGTCGTCCTTGGTCTCCTCACTCAACCAGCCGGTGTCCGGAAAACGATCCTTGAGGTGTTGCTCGAGGATCTTGTCCGCAGCCAAGTCGGCGTCGGTCAGGGGGTTGTCGTTCCCCTTGTCCTTCACGGTGTACTCGTCCTTGTAGAAGCCGCGGATGGCGGCCCCAGCTTCAAGGGCGGCGGCGACGGCGGCGTCGTGAGCGATCTGCAGATCCATGGGTGCTCCAGCTTGTGCAGCGCCGCTTAACGCGCAGGTCCTTGGGCGTTGGTGTTAGACCGGGCGCAATGAGCCAGACCACCACGAACAAGCGCGCCCTGGGTGTCATCTTCCTGACGGTCGTCCTCGACCTTCTGGGCTTCGGGATCGTCATCCCTCTGCTCAGTTTCTACGCGGAAGGCTACGGGGCCAGCACCCTGCAGGTCACCCTTTTGATGGCCTGCTACTCCGCAGCTCAGTTCATCTTCGCGCCGCTCTGGGGCACCCTCTCAGACCGCTACGGGCGCCGCCCAATCCTGCTCATGAGCATCGCGATGACCGCGTTGATGCTCGCAGGATTCGCCGGCTCGGCCAGCTTGATCCTGCTCTTTGTCTTCCGCACTCTCCATGGCGTGTTCGCGGCCAACATCTCCACCGCGCAGGCCTACGTCGCCGACGTGACCTCGGATGCGGACCGGGCCAAAGGCATGGGCATGATCGGCGCGGCCTTTGGCTTGGGCTTCACCCTCGGGCCGGTCATCGGTGGCGTCTTCGCTGAGACCGAATTGGGCCTGAGCCTGCCCATCTGGATCGCCGCCGGCCTCTCCGCCCTGAACTTCTTCCTGGCCTTGGCCTTCGTCAAAGAGCCCGAGCGCGTTCGGCCCCGTGACCGCAAGCGCACCCTGAACCCCGCCGCCTTCCTCGCCGTCATGAAGCACCCAAAGGTGGGCGCCTACATCGTGCTCGGCTTCGCGATGACCGTGGCCTTCTCGATGATGGAGTCGGTCTTCGCGCTCTTCCAGGAGCACCGCCACGACATGAGCGCCCGCGAGGTCGGCTACGTGCTGGGCGTGATCGGCGTGGTGGGCATCGTCATTCAAGGCGGGCTCATCGGTAGGCTGACCAAGCGCTTCGGCGAGGGCGCATTGATTCGAGTTGGCGTTCCCGGCCTGGCCCTCTCGCTCATCGCCCTGGCCTACGCCACCCCCTGGGCCCCCCTCTTCGGCGTGGCCTTCTTCCTGGCCCTCTTCCAGAGCCTGGTCCAGCCCAGCCTGAACAGCCTACTGAGCCGCCAGACGACCGCCGAGGACCAAGGCTTCGTGCTGGGGACCAACCAGTCCCTGAGCGCCTTGGCCCGTGCCGTCTCTCCTGCCATCGCAGGCGTGGTGTACACCTCCGTGAGCGACCGCGCCCCCTTCTGGCTCAGCGCCGGAATTCTCGGTGTGTGCACCGTGCTCGCCATTCGCGCGACCAAGAACCTGTCCTCGCCCCAAGACAGCTTGACCCTTGACCCAGAGCCTTCGGGGAGCAATGAGAGCGCCCCGGATTCTGCGGACTGACCGTCCCCTCCTCACACTTGGAGCCCAACGTGGCCAAGACCTTCTACATCACCACCCCCCTGTACTACGTGAACGATGCCCCCCACATCGGGCACACCTACACCACGGTCGCAGCGGACGTGATGGCCCGCTACCAGCGCGCGAAGGGCAGGAAGGTTCACTTCCTGACGGGCACCGATGAGCACGGCCAGAAGGTCTTTCGCAAGGCCACCGAACGCGGCTTGACCCCTCAGGTGCATGTAGACGAGCTCGTGCAGCGCTTCCAGAAGCTCTGGGAGCGCCTGGACTGCACCCACGACGACTTCATCCGCACCACAGAGGCCCGGCACACCACCGTCGTGCAAGAGGTGCTCACCGAGCTCTATGAGCGCGGAGACATCTACAAGGAGTCCTACGCCGGCTGGTACTCCACCTCCGCTGAACGCTTCTGGACCGAGAAGGATGTCATCGTCGCCGAGGACGGTACAAAGCTCTGTCCGGACACCCAGCAGCCTGTGGAGTGGCTGGAGGAGACCAACTACTGGTTCCGCATGTCCAAGTACGCGGACAAGCTGCGCGCCTGGGCCGCAGAGCACGGTGAGTGGATCCGTCCCGACTCCCGCAAGAACGAGCTGCTCGGCGCCTTGAAGAAGGACATCGAGGACCTGTGCATCACCCGCCCCAAGGAGCGCCTGCCCTGGGGCATCCCGGTGCCTTGGGACAGCGACTACGTCACCTACGTGTGGTTCGACGCTCTGCTCAACTACGTCAGCGCCATCGGCTACCGCAAGGACGAGGAGACCTTCAACGCCTGCTGGCCAGCAGACTTCCAGCTCATCGGCAAGGACATCCTGATCACCCACACGGTCTACTGGGGCACCATGCTCCTGGCCCTGGGACTGGACCCGGCGGACTGCCTCTACGCCCACGGCTGGTGGACCATCGAGGGCCGAAAGATGAGCAAGTCCGTCGGCAACGTCGTGGACCCCAACCTGCTCGTCGACGTCTACGGCGCCGACTCTGTGCGCTACGTGCTGATGGCTGAGAAGAGCTTCGGTGGAGACGGCGACTTCTCCCACAAGGGATTTCAGCTCCGCTACAACGCCGAGCTGGCCAACGTCATGGGCAACCTGCTGCACCGCGGCGTGTCCATGTCCGAGAAGTGGCTGGGCGGCGCGGTCGCGCCACTGGGTGAGATCACCGACGCCGAACGCGCCTTGCAGGCCGAGGTCAGCGAGCTGGTCGCCTCCTACGACGCCCACCTCTGCGCCCTGTCCTACAACAACGCTCTGGAAGCCTTGGTCAACATCGGCAAGGCCGGGAACAAGTACCTGGACAGCGAGAAGCCCTGGGCCCTGAACAAGGCCGGGGACATGGCGCGCCTGGCCACCGTGATGCGTCACACCCTGGAAGTCTGCCGCGTCGTCGGCGGCCTGCTCGCGCCCTTCTGTCCCAACAAGAGCCAAGAGCTGCTCGCCCGACTGGGCCTCTCCAACGTCTCCCTCGAGGGACTGGATCAGCTCAGCGGTCTGCAGGAAGGCGCCAGCCTGACCCACGGGGATCCCCTCTTCCCGCGGATGGACGAGCTGCCCCCCGCCATCGCAGAAGCTCTGGAGACCGCAGCTGCCGCAGCCGGCCCCCTCAAGAGCCTGGGCGGCGGCGCAGCCCCCAAGGGAGAGAAGAAGGCAAAGAAGAGCAAGAAGTCCGCGAAAGCGGAGCCCACCTTCGAGACCATCAGCTTCGAGGACTTCACCAAGGTGGAGATCCGCGTCGTCGAGGTCATCTCGGCCGCACCACACCCAGATGCTGATCGCCTGCTGGTACTGCAGGTCGACGCCGGCGAGGACACCCCGCGCACGATCGTGGCCGGGATCGCGACGAAGTACAGCCCCGAGGAGCTGGTGGGCAAGAAGCTCCTGGGCGTTCTCAACCTCGCTCCCCGCAAGCTGAGAGGAGTCATGAGCCAAGGCATGTTGCTCGCGGCTTCAGGCTCCAAGGGCATCCTAAGCATGGCCTCGACCTTGGCGGATGTTGCGCCGGGATCCCGCATCTCTTGACATCTCTGCCCGGGTTTTCGACTTTGCAAAGCGCGGGCAGCGGTGTACCCTTCCACCCGTAATGTTCAGTTGGGCACAACCCAGCCGATGTTGTGTCCCGCCCCCGACGCCTTTTTGGCACGCCTCTGGAGTCCCCATGACCCTGTTGATCCTCGCCGGTCTGACCGCCTGCAATGAGTTCGAGCTCGTCCCCGATGAGACCAACGTCGGCGGCGTCGACGATCTGTCCGTCTGTGTCTTGACTGCAGAGCCTGGCTCGGTGGCCTTTGGCGAGTTCACGGTGGCCGAAGTCACCGCTGAGATCGAAGAGACCGTGCTCCTCCGCAACGACGGCGACGGTGACTGCCAGATCTTCGGCCTGGACCTGGCCGAGGACGACACCGCATTCGGCGTGACCGCCCTGGGCTCCGTGCTCATTCCCCCAGGTGGCGAGACCACCTTTGTGGCTTGGTACCTGCCCGAGACCGCAGCCAACGACTCCGCTACTGCGGTCGTGGACTCCAACGACCCTGAGACCCCTCAGCTCGAGATTCCACTCACCGGTTCCGGCCAGGCGCCCGTCATCGACGTGAACCCTGCTGAGTTCGACTTCGGCTCGATGTACATCGGCTGTGACAACTCCCAGGCCCTGACCATCACCAACGTCGGCAACGACACCTTGGTCGTGGACTCCTTCCAGTTCAACACCGCTGGCACCGACCTGGCCTTCTTCGAAGACCCAGACCTGGCCAACGGCGAGCTGCCTTGGACCCTCGCCCCCGGCGAGACCGCTGACGTGTGGGTCGACTACGCCCCCCTCGATGAGTACCAGGACACCTCCTACCTCTACGTCAACAGCAACGACCCCGCGGTCCCCAGCTACTTGACCACCCAGGTCGGCGCTGCAGAGCTCTACGGTCTGAACCTGGACCTCTTCGAGCAGCCCATCAACGGCGCCACAGACATCATCTTCGCCCTGGACTGGTCGTGCTCGATGTACGACGACCTGGCGAACGTGCAGACCAACTTCGGCACCTTCGTGACCACCTTGGCCTCGATGGACGCTGACTACCATGTCGCTGCTGTTGTGGCGGACGATGGCTGCATCGTGGGCTCCTCGCCCTACGTTGACAACACCATGTCCCTCTCCGATCAGGAAGCCCTCTTCGAGGTGCACACCTGCTTTGACTACGGCGGAACCTCCTGCCCACTGCAGGGTTCCAACACCGAGCGCGCCTTCATGCTGCTGGAGAGTGCTCTGAGCAACTCCAACATCAAGTCCGGTGGCTGCAACGAGGGCTTCTACCGCGAGACCGCGACCCTCTCCCTCATCGGTGTCTCCGACGAGCCTGAGCAGAGCGTCAACCCCTACACCTACTACGTCAGCCTCTTCCAGGGCATGAAGGCCGACACCGACGACGTCATCATGCACGCCATCGGTGGAGACTACCCATCGGGCTGTGGTAGCAACTCGGCATACACCAGCTTCTACGAGGCGACTGTTGCAACCGGCGGTCTCTTCCTCAGCATCTGTGCCACCGACTTCGGCTCTCACCTCGAGACCTTGGCCGAGGGGTCCGCAGCTGACCTGACCGCATTCGAGCTCACCGACTTCCCAGTGCCTGAGACCCTCCTGGTCCGCATTGACGGCGTCCCAAGCTCCATCGGTTGGACCTACGTGCCAAGCACCAACACCGTCGACTTCGAAGAGGACTACGTGCCAGAGGGTGGTTCCACCATCGAGATCGAGTACGCCCTCTACGGTGACTGCGAGAGCTGAGCTCTCCCCCGGTTCTCCACCGGTTGGTTCAACACCACAGGTCAGCCTTCGGGCTGGCCTGTGCTGCGTTTGGAGTCTTCGGCCCTATTGGGGGGGCGCGAGTTGGAAGCCCGCACCGCAAAGGAATCCCATGTTGTTCTTGCTCCTCCAGGCCTGTCAGGGGCCAGACATCCAGAATTCTGGCCCCAGAAGTGGACCGGTCTGCACACTCAGTCTTGGCGAGCAGGTGGACTTTGGGGAGATCGAGGTCGCGGGCCTCAGCGCTCCAGTCCAAGACTTCTTCACTCTGAGCAACACAGGCCAGGCCACCTGCGAGCTGCAGGACGTCTCGCTAGACTCCCAGGTCTTTGAGCTGGGGCCCATCTCCGAGCCGCTGCTCTTGGCAGGCGCATCGATGGAGTTGAGCGTGAGCTACAGCCCCACAACGGCCAGCACAGACCGGGCTCTGCTCATCGTGCACTCCAGCGATTCCAACGTCCCTGTGCAGACCCGCCAGGTGCTGGGCCAGGGCTTGGCCCCAGTGCTGGCCTTGGCCCCCAGCGAGCTCGACTTTGGCAGTCTCTACGCGGGCTGCGTTCAGGAGGAGGGACTGCGCATTGAGAACCAGGGCAACATGGACCTGGTCGTTCGTGAGTTGGAGTTCAGCACGGGGAGCGCGGAGTTCGCCCTCTACCAGGACGATCTGGGGCCCCTGCCTTGGGTGATTGCCAAGGGGGACGGCATCGATCTACGGGTTGAGTACGCGCCCGTAGATGGCGCCGCGGATGCGGGAGCCGTGCGGGTGGAGAGCAACGATCCCCTCCAAGCCGGCGCGGTGACCCACCTCTCGGGGGAGGGGAAAGACCAAGACCAAGTCGATCGCTTTGCGCCCGAGGCCAGAACGAGCATGGACATCCTGTTCACCTTGGACCGGTCCTGCTCCATGTACCGCCACGAGGAGGACCTCCAAGACAATTTTGAGCGCTTCATCACGAGCTTGGCCAGCGCCGACGGCGACTATCGGGTGGCCGGGGTGGTCAGCAACGACGGCTGCATCCTGGGAGAGACGCTCTACGTAGACAGCTCGTTGAGTGCCGCGAAGCAGAGCGAGGTTCTGGAGGAGCAGCTCTGCCTGGACTTGAGCACCTGCCCTCTGACCAGCGCCAACGGAGAGCGCGCCTTCATGTTGATGGAGGCTGCTCTGTCCAGCGGCAGCTTGGGTGCCGGGGGCTGCAATGAGGGGCTGCTGCGAGAGGACGCCGACCTGCACCTGGTGGCCATCTCCGATGAGCCGGAGCAGAGCATCAACCCCTACACCTACTACGTCTCCCTGTTTCAGGGCCTCAAGGCCGACCCCGACCAGGTCAGCATCCACGGCGTGGGCGGCGACTACCCCAGCGGCTGTGAGAGCGCGATGGCCTTCGCCGGTCTGTATGAGGCCAGCGTGGCCACCGGCGGCTTCCTGTGGAGCATCTGCAGCGCGGACTACGGCACAGACCTGGGGACCTTGGCGACGGTGAAGGCACCCAAGCTGACCTCGCTGGAGTTGAGTGGTTTTCCTGTGCCCGAGACGGTCAAGGTGCTCATCGACGGGGTGAATGTGCCCAGCGGATGGACCTACACTCCTTCAACCAACACCGTGGACTTTGAGTCCGGTGAGTGGCTGCAAGTCGGCTCGGTGGTCGAGGTCGCCTACACGCTGCAGGAGCGGTGTGAGCCTTGATCGCTCTGCTGCTGACCCTTCTCGCCTGTGGTCCCTCCCGCGCCGAAGACAGCACTGGCCGCGAGATCCAGGACTCGCCCGTCGGTCAAGAGCCAGGCCCCTGTGGATTGAGCGTGCAGCCAGAGCTCTTGGACTTTGGGCTCGCGACCCTTGGCGCTGAGCCCGTCGGGTATCTCCTGCTTCTCGCCAACGCCGGCCCCGGGCGTTGCTCCCTCGGCGAGCTGACAATGGAGCCCGAAGGGGAGTTTAGCGTGGGGGCAATCGGCAGCATCGTCGTGCCCATCGGCGGGGAGATGACGATGGGCGTCCACTTTGAACCAGTGGACGTGGGCCCGAGCCAGGCCACGCTCCAGATCTGGATCGACGAGCTGGATCAAGCCGTGGCAGTCCTCCTGACAGGAGAAGGAACTCTGCCCGACTGAGCTGTCACAGCAGGCCACTCCCCAGCGTATGGATGGGCATGCTGCTCTCGCTTCTTCTTGCGTGTGATGTGCCCGTGGATGCGGAGGAAGTTCTCCTGAGCGAGACCCGTTCCACAACGGCCTGCCAGCTCTCCTCTCCAAGTACAGAACTGAACTTTGGCGCAGTCGAGGTCAGCGAGACCCCTGCCACCCTGTCCGTGGCGTTTGAGAACACTGGAGAGGGAAGCTGCCTGCTCCAGGGCTTGTCCTTCACCCAAAGCGGCGCCGCCTTTGAAGTCGCAGAGTTCAGCGAGCCCCAGCTGGATCCCGGTCAGATCCTCAGCGTTCAGATCACCTACAGCCCACCGCATCGGGGTGTAGACCAGGCCACGCTGGTCATTCTCAGCAACGATGCCGAGAACCCGGACCGACGCCTTGCGGTGCAAGGCCAGGGACTGGCCCAGGAGCTCTCCCTCTTCATCCACCCCCAGCCGCTTCAAGAGACCGCAGTGGGCTGTGAAGACACACACTCCCTGACCCTGGCCAACACAGGGGAGAAGGACTTGGTCATTGAAGGGGTGACCGTGGGCGGAGAGAGCGAGAGCTTCCGGTGGTCAGAGGACGCCCTCGCTCTGGCGTTCCCTCTCATCCTTCAACCGGGCCAGGCCCAGAGCATGGACTTTGTCTTCCAGCCCCTGGTAGACGGGCTGCTCGGAGGACACCTCCAGGTGCAGTCGGACGACCCCTTCGGCCCGGTGCACATCGAGCCCCTGACCGGCCGTGGGGTGGTCATCGAGCAGGTCACAGACCGGTTCATACAGGAAGTCCGCCCCAAGACCGACGTGGTGTTCGCCTTTGATTGGTCCGGTCCAATCGGCTTCTTCTGGTCCTTTGCACCCGAGGTCCAGTGGATGACCGATGTCCTGGATGAAGCGAACGTGGACTACCACATCATCGCGGTCGTAGGTGACGAGGGCTGTCCAGTAGGTGGCCAGGGACCGGTGGATTCAACACAGTCCTGGAGGGAGCAGACCGAGCGCTTCAGCGAGCAGGTCTGTATCGATGGAACCCAAGTGTGCCCCTACATCGGTGCCAACCAAGAGCGCGCCTTCATGATGCTGGGGGCCGCGCTGGACTCGGAGAACACCGGGCCAGGAGGATGCAACGAAGGCGTGTTCCGAGACGACGCCGAGCTGCACCTCATCAGCCTCTCGGACGAGCCAGAGCAGAGCTCTGAGACCCCTGAGACCTACATGGCGCGCTTTCAAAACTTGAAGGACGACCCCGCAGACCTCACCTTTCATGGCATCGGTGGCGAGATGCCCAACGGCTGCGGAAACGCCGCGGCATACGACCGGTACTACGATGCGGTTGTTGCGACCGGGGGAGCGTTCAGAAGTATCTGCGATACGGACTATGTGGGCCACATGGTGGCCCTTGGAGCGGCCGTGGTCCCCGAGCGACACCAGTTTCAGCTCAGCAGACGGCCTGTGCTTGAGACCCTAAGGGTGGAAGTGGACGGCGCTTGGCAGGAGGCCGGCTGGGCCTACGATGCCGAGAACAACAGAGTGGTCTTCGAGGAGAATCAAGAGCCAGGACGTGGTTCAGAGTTCGCCTTTCACTACGCCGAGCAAGAGGACTGCCATGGGTGAGCGCCCGCACCGCCCTTCAACAGCTTGGCCTCGCTGCACCGAATGCGTCCTGAGCGTGGGCCTTCTCCTCTCATTGCTCGCCTGTGGTGTGCCTGTTGAAGAAGCAGAGATCTTGCTCACTGAGCCCTCTCCCGCTGCCCTCTGTCAGCTCCCCTCCACGGACACAGCAATAGACTTTGGCGCAGTCGAGGTCACCGAGCCCGCCACCTTCACCCTGGAGTTCGAGAACACCGGGCAGGAGACCTGTCTCATCCAGAGCCTCTCCTTCATCCAGAGCGCTTCCGCCTTTAAGGTCGCGGCGCTCAGCGACCCTTCGCTGGATCCCGGTCAGCGGCTCAGCGTGGAGCTCGCGTACAGCCCACCGCATCGTGGGGTAGACCGGGCCGTTCTGGTCATGCTCTCCAACGATGCCCAGACCCCTGACCGGCGCCTGCCGGTGCAAGGACAGGGAGTCGCTCAGCAGCTCTCTCTCCCTCCAGCCACAGTCAGTCCAGGAGACGGCGGTCGGCTGTGATGGGACACAGACCCTGACCTTGGCCAACACCGGGGAGAAGCCCCTGGTTGTAGAGGCCGTCACTCTTGGCGGGGAGGGCCAGAGCTTCCAGTGGTCGGCGGATGCGCTCGCGCTGGCCTATCCCCTGACCCTTGAGCCCCTTCAAGCCCAGAGCATGGACTTTGTGTTCCAGCCCCTGGTCGACGGGCTTGTGGGAGGGCACCTGTTGGTTCACTCAAACGACCCCCTCGACCCGGTCTACATCGAGCCCCTGACCGGACGAGGGGTCGTGATGAAGCAGGTCACAGATCGCTTCGAGCAGGATCTGCACCCCAAGACCGACGTGGTCTTCTCCTTCGACTGGTCGGGTCCTATCACCATCTATTGGAAGTTCGCCGCAGAGTTTCAATGGATGACTGCTACTTTGGACGCGGCGAAGGTCGACTACCACATCATCGCGTTGCTCGGGGATGACGGCTGTCCAGGAGGCGGGAATGGTCCGGTGACGCGCCTCCAGTCCGTGGATGAGCAGACTGCGCTCTTTGCGGAGCAGATCTGTGTTGACACAGTCAGATGCCCTTGGCAAGGAGCCAACGATGAACGTGCATTCATGATCTTGGAGGCCGCTTTCACTGCAGAGAACACAGAGAGTGGGGGATGCAACGAGGGCGTATTTCGGGACGATGCAGAGCTGCACTTGATCAGCTTCTCCGATGAGCCTGAGCAGAGCGACGAGAAGTGGTGGGTGTACGTTGACCGCCTGCAAGCTCTGAAGAGAGAGCCGGAGGATGTCACTTTTCACGGCGTCGGAGGGGACCAGCCGCTCGGCTGTTGGGGCTTCAGACCCTATTATTTATACTACCAGGCGATTGTGGCGACTGGAGGGGAGTACCGGAGTATCTGCGGGACCGACTACATCGGCCACATGCAGGCACTCGGAGCTGCGGTCACCCCCGAGCGCTATTCCTTTCCACTCAGTGAGCAGCCCATGCTCGAGACCCTGAAGGTAGAGGTGGACGGCGTGTGGCAGCAGAAGGGCTGGTCCTACGATGCCGAGGAGAACCAGGTGCTCTTCGAGGAGAACTGGGAGCCGCGCAACGGCGCTGAGTTCGCCTTTCACTATGTAGAGCAAGAGGACTGCGAGAGCTGAGAGACCGACGGAGCCCTGAATCTACGCCGCGCGTACGGCCTCCAGCGGCAGCAGGTCCTCCAAGGCGTCTTGAAGCGCCAGCAGATCCATCTCGCGGGTGCCCACAGAGCTCCCCTTGAGCAGGGTCACCGCGACCCGATTCCGGCTGGCGCTAAGGCGGAAGCGGTGGGGCACGCTGGCACAGCAATAGTCGGCCCCCATGGCGATACAGATTCGTGGGCCGAAGCGCTTCCGGAGCAACGCCATAAAGCGTCTTGGATCCAGGGGAAGCGCTGGATGGAGCCACACGCGTCCGCGGCCAATGAGCTGGGTCTTTGTACGCATGCCTCTCCTATCGGCGTTTCCCAAGGAAGAGTGAAGCGAACAGGCCTAAATCCCCCAAGCGCGCGCTATACTGGGGCTCTACTGGCCCTGGGGAGTCTCGCGCATGCTGTTCACCTTGCTCCTTGCATGTACTGCTGGAGAGGAGGACCCTCTCCTCACGGACCCGGGTTCCTCAGGTTCCTGCACTCTGTTCATCCCAGAGGCGCTCCTGGATTTCGGCCGGGTTTATGTCGCGGGGGAAACCGCCGAGAGACGGTTGCGGGTCCGCAATGACGGGGACGCTGAGTGTGTGCTCAGAGAGACTCAGCTTGTAGGAGAGGCCGAGGACTTCTCGGTCCCGACTCAGGACCTCCAAGCTCTTGGGCCTGGGGAGACCCGAGATCTGCTCCTTCACTACATCCCTAGACAAGACGGGGCAGATCAGGCCGAGCTGCACATCCTGTCCAACGATACTGCAGCCCCCACCCATGTCATCGAGCTTCAGGGCGATGGGCTGGCCCCGCGCCTCGAAGCCTCGATTCAGGAGCAGACGGAGCCCGTCATGCTGGGCTGCACAGAGGAGTTCGTACTGCTCCTGAGCAACCGCGGGAGCGTAGCGCTCCAGGTAGAAGCGCTGTCCCTTGTCGGCGCACCAGACTTGGCTTGGAGCGAGTCATCGCAGGCCGAGCTCTCCAAGCTGCCCTTGTCCGTGGGGCCGGGTGAGAGTCGAGCCCTCACCTTGCTCTTCGCCCCTCTGAGCGCAGACAGCGCCCAAGAGGGCACCCTCCAGATCCTCAGCAGCGATCCCGAGGAGCCGAGCGTCGCCGTCTCCTTCAAGGCCGCCGTAGACCAGGACGCCCATGAGCAGCGCTTTGAGCTGCCCCTCCAGCCCAAGACGGATGTCCTATTCGTCGTCGACTGGCTCACCACGGACACCAAGCTGGTGCCCTTCTTGGGTGCCTTCGGCACCTTCCGCAAGGAGCTGACGGCCTTGAATCTGGACTATCAGATCTCCGCAGTCGTCCAGAGCGAGGGCTGTCACATCGGAGGTTCAGGTCCGGTCACCCAGGACCTGTCGGCTGAGGCCCAGGACGCTCGCTTCATCGAGCAGGCCTGCAGCTCGGTGGACACCTGTCCCCTCGACGGTCCCGACTCTGAGCGCGCATTCGTGGTGGCTGAGCGCGCAGCTGGGGAGAGCAACGCGGGCGCAGGTGGGTGCAACGAAGGTCTGTTCCGGGACGACGCGGAGCTGCACATCATCAGCATCTCTGATGAAGCGGAGCAGAGCTACGAGGAGATGAGCGTCCACCTGGCGCGCCTGCAGAGTCTGCGGGAGAACCCCTCCGATGTGGTGCTGCATGGTATCGGTGGCCCAGCCCCAAGAGGCTGTGCCGACGCGGACTTCTATGACCGCTACTACCAGGCCACCCTGCTCACGGGCGGTGTCTTCCGGAGCATCTGCGAGCCGGACATGGACGCGCACATGAGCGCCTTCGCCCAGGGCGTGGTGCCGCAGCTCAACCCCTTCGAGCTCGATGCGCTGCCGGTTCTGGAGTCGATCGAGCTTGCCGTGGATGGTGTCGCAATAGAGTCCGGGTGGAGCGTGGACCTTGAAGCGCTCACCCTGAGCTTCTCTGCTGGAGCAGAGCCCGCCAGAGGCTCCGAGGTGGTGCTCTCCTACGCCAGCCCGCCGCTGGAGTGTCGCGACTAGGTCCGGGCATTTGCACGCGGACTCAGCCAGCGCCCGGCGAAGCAGCGGGCTAATAGTCGCCCCATGATCTGGGTCGGCTACACCACCGAATACCGCGAGGGCGGCAAGCAATTGGCCCGCGCGGCCAAGACTCTGGCCGCCGATAGGGCCAAGGCCCGGCCCGACTGCGAAGTGGTCTTGGCCAAGGTCGAGTCCAAGGCGGAGTTCGTGGCCAGCTTGCAGGCTGCCCAGCCCCTGGATGAGCTGCACCTGGTGGCCCACAGCGGCATGTACGGGCCGATGTTTGGCACCACCGACTGGCCCGAGCAGCTCTCTCCCCACGAGTGGCGGGCTCTCTCCCTGGAGTTCGCCCCAGGGGGCCAGGCCTGGTTC
>OJIK01000388.1_pt1 | contig 13643 bp, 11 predicted proteins | sample 1595571 | NCBI WGS metagenome assembly OJIK01 (sample SAMN05416791, study PRJEB24817) | seawater metagenome | isolation source: Sea water | place: Canada:Atlantic | collected 2013-11 | reverse complement strand
CGGCCATTGCGGTGGACGGCCGCGTGCTGCACACCCGCTACGCCCAGGGACGCCTGCTGGCCAGCTTGGGCAGCGCAGGGCTGGCGATCTACGACACGACCGTGCCCGAGGCGCCCACCCTCATCACCACCTTGGACACCTCCGGATCGGTCTTGATGGCCGATGCCAAGAGCGACTACCTCTGGGCCTCGGACAACGAAGGGGTGACCGTCTGGGACTTCTCGGACACCGCCGACCCCAAGCCTCTGGGACGCCAAGTCTCCGAGCAGTTCGCCCTGGCCATCCGGGCGGGTCCCGACGGCCGAGCGTGGGTGGGCGACTGGAACATCTTGGGGGACTGGTCCGCTGACCTGACCCACTTGGCCGGTCAGCTTCAGCTCTCCGGAGATGAGTTCTACCTGGACACGGAGGTGGGCTACGTCGACATCCCCGTGACCAACCAAGGCGGCGCTGAGCTCAGCTTTGGTGAGTTCTCCCACGGCGGCTCTGGGACGCTGCGCATGCAGGCCACCAGCCTGACACTGGCCTCGGGCGAGACAGGAACGCTCAGGGTGTACACCGAGGACGGCGCAGAGGGAGAACACCTGCTCTGCCTCTCGAACAACGATCCCTCTCAGCCCACTCTGGACATCGCCGTCATCGTCGGCGCCGGCAACAGCCACCTGGGCAAGCCGGCCCCAGACTTTGCCCTGAGCGACTTGGATGGCAGCGAGCAACGCCTGAGCGAGCAGCTGGGCCACCCGGTCGTGCTCTCCTACTTCGCCACTTGGTGACCCGTCTGTGCGTCCGAGGTCTCGGACATCGATGTGAGCATCTATCAGAAGTACGAGGAGCAAGGAGTGCGCGTCTACGCCATCTCCAATGAGACCTCCTCCACCCTGAAAGCGTGGCGAGATTATCTGGGTTTGACCCTGCCCATCTTGGTGGACACCGGGGATGTGACCCGCCAGCAATACCGCTTGAAGTTCCCTTTTCCAACAGGGGCCTACCCTCAGGACTTCCTGATCAGCGGGGATGGCAAGATCATCTACCAGAACAACCGCTTTGAGTCAGAGGCCATGAGCGCTGCCATTGACGCCGAGCTGCTGCGCATCGCCGAGGAGTCCGGGGAGTAAGGCGTTAGAGGGCCAGCATGTCCTCTCTCATTGAACGCCTCTCCGCCTCCGATGACCCTCAGACCGAGGGCATGGAGATCTTCCTGGACTGGGCCGAGGACCAGGGCATCACCCTGTACCCGGCTCAGGAAGAGGCCGTGCTCGAGCTCTTCGCCGGGCAACACTGCCTGCTCAAGACGCCCACGGGCTCGGGCAAGTCTCTGGTGGCTCTGGCGCTGCACGTGCGGGCCATGTCCCTGGGGCAAAAGTCGGTGTATACCGCGCCCATCAAGGCTCTGGTCAGCGAGAAGTTCCGGGCTCTGTGTGTGACCTTTGGCGCTGAGAACGTCGGCCTGATGACCGGCGATGGCTCCGTGAACCGGGATGCACCCATTCTGTGCTGCACGGCGGAGATCCTCAGCAACATCTCCCTGCAGCAGTGGGAGCAGACCCCCTACGCCGCCGTGATCATGGACGAGTTCCACTACTACGGGGACCGGGACCGCGGCATGGCCTGGCAGGTCCCGCTGCTGACCATGCCCCACGCACAGTTCCTGCTGCTCTCGGCCACCCTGGGAGACACCACGGCCATCGAGGCCGACCTGGAGGAGCGCACCAGCCGTGAGGTGGCTGTGGTGGACAACGCCGAGCGGCCCGTACCCCTCAGCTTTCTGTACAGCGAGGAGCCCACCGACAGCGCACTCTCCCGTTTGGTCTCAGGTGGAAAGGCGCCGGTCTATGCCGTTCACTTCTCCCAGCGCGAGGCCACCGAGCTGGCCCAGGCCCTCACCTCCAGCAAGTTCTCCTCAGACGAGGACAAGGCCAAGCTCAAGGCCGCGGTGAAGGGCTTCCGCTTTGACTCCCCCTTTGGCCAGACCCTGCGCCGCTACGTGATGCACGGCGTGGGTCTGCACCACGCCGGTCTCTTGCCCAAGTACCGGACCCTGGTCGAGACACTGGGCCAGCAGGGGCTCTTCAAGATCATCTGTGGCACCGACACCCTGGGCGTGGGCATCAACCTGCCCATCCGCAGCGTGCTCTTCACCAAGCTGTGCAAGTTCGACGGACAGAAGGTGGACCTGCTCAGCGTGCGTGACTTCCAACAGATCGCTGGGCGTGCCGGCCGCAAGGGCTTCGATACGGAGGGGACCGTCGTGGTCCAGGCTCCGGACTGGATCATCGAGAACGCGCGTCTGAACGAGCTTGTGGCCCAGGGCAAGAAGAAGAAGAACAAGGTGGTCAAGAAGAAGCCGCCCACCCGCGGCTACAAGCACTGGGACAAGCAGACCTTTGACCGCATGGTCGCTGGGCGCCCGGAGACCTTGGAAGGGCGCTTCTCGGTGGACCATGGCCTGTTGTTGCAGCTCATCGCGCGCTGCATGGAGAGCGGGGGCGACGCTCTGGAAGAGCTGGAGAAGCTGGTCCAGCTCTCTCACACCGGAAAGCGCAAGACCATCGAGTTGATGCTGGCTGGGCAAGAGCGCCTGACCGAGCTCATCGACGCCGAAGTGGTGGTGGATCTGGGCGAGGACAACCCGCCTCGCTATGTGCTGAACAAGGGCGTTCAAGAGGACTTCTCCCTGTATCACAGCCTCTCTTTGTTCCTGCTACACGCCATCGAGCTCTTGGACAAAGAGGACCGGGAATACCACCTGAATCTGCTCTCCCTGGTCGAGGCCATCCTCCCCAACCCCAAGGTCATCCTCTACGCCCAGACCAACCGCGAGAAGGGCATCAAGGTGGCCAGCCTGAAGGCCGAGGGCGTGGACTACGAGGACCGCATGGCCATCTTGGAGGAGGTCACCTACCCCAAGCCGCGGGCCGAGTGGACCTACGAGGTCTACAACCTCTTCGCCGAGCACAACCCCTGGCTGGCCAGCGAGCCCATTCGTCCCAAGGGCATCGTTCGCGAGATCGTAGAGGTTCAGGACACCTTCGGCTCCTGGGTCAAGGGCCTGCAGCTCGAGCGCAGCGAAGGCGTTGTGCTGCGCTACCTCTCCGAGGTCTACAGCACCTTGAACAAGAACGTGCCCGAGCACGCGCGCACCGCCGAGGTGGACGAGGTCTTGGGCTTCCTGCGCGCCATGATTGCCCGCATCGATGACTCCCTGGTGAAGACCTGGGAGGCCATGCTCGCCGAGCCCGATGCGGCGCCGGAAGACTTGGTCATCGACATCTCCAAGGACCTGCGCAGCTTCCGGGCCCGCATTCGCTACGAGCTCTATGCCGTCGTCCGCGCGCTCTCGCAGCAGGACTGGGAAGAGGCCGCAGCCTGCACGCGCAATGACCCCGAGTCTCTGAGCGACACGGAGATCAAGTCTGCCCTGCGGCCCTACATTGACGAGCGCGGAGATGTGGTGTTTGATGGTCGTCTAAAGCAAGGATGGACAACGGTGTTCGAGGAGTTGGAGACACATCTCTGGCGGGTGCAGCAGATCCTGGTGGACGAGCACACCGACGCCGAGGACGACGACCACGAGGCTGGCGAGGCCTGGTCCATCCAAGGCATCGTTGACCTGCGCGGCGACCCCAACCCCAGCGGGCCCATTGTCTCGGTCCGGGAGATTGGACTGTGATTCTCTGGCTGCTGGCCTGTGCGGGGAGCACCCCGGAGGTGGCCGATGACCCCACCGCCGACACTGCGCGAGACAGCGGAGATACGGGGGACGGCGGGGACACCGGGAGCCCAAAGGAGCGCGACTGGGACCAGGTCCAAGAGCTGCTCGCTGGCACGGCCACGCTCGCGGCCACGCTGCAGAGCGTCTCTGATTCCGGCGGCTGGCCCGTTCAGTCTGAAGATGGATGGGTCTTTGTGGTGGAAGGAAACCAGGCTGTGTCCTGGGCTGGGGATGCATCGGCTTGGGCGCTGCTCCCCATGACCCAGGCCCAAGGCTTCTCCTGGATCGAGGTCAGCGTGCCCCAGCCCCTTGGCAGCGGGTACAAGTTTGTGGTGGGTGAGAGCTATCAGCCTGACCCGTGGGCACGGGCCTACAGCCATGACGACTTTGGAGAGATCTCCTTTGTGCAAGGCCCTGGCGCGCACCTGGAGCGCTTCCTGAATCAGGACCTGGGCGTGACGCCGCGTACTCTGCGTGTGTGGGTTCCTGCCGGGACTGTGACACATCACCTCTACGTGCACGACGGACAGAACCTCTTCGACCCGGCCGCCATGAATGGTGGCTGGAAGCTGCAGTCTGTGGTGGGTTCGGGCACCCTGGTGGTGGGCATCGACCACGCTGGCGTGGAGCGCCTCAACGAGTATGGGCCCTACCCAGACACCTTGGGTGGGGAGCCGGTCGGGGGCGGCGCAGATGCCTTGCTTGGGGACGTGGTGACCTTGCTTGTGCCACAGATAGAGAGCCGCTACGGCGCGCCCACCAAGCGCGGCATGATGGGCAGCTCCATGGGTGGGCTCATCAGCCTCTACGCCGGCCTCACTCAGCCGGCGCACTGGGACTACGTCGCCAGCCTCTCCGGCACCCTGGGCTGGGGCTCCTTGGAGCTCAACGGCCCCACTGTGTTGGATGAGATGAGCGGCCAGGACGTGGCGATCTTCCTGGACTCCGGCGGGAACGTAGACTGTGTGGACAGCGACGGCGACGGCGTGCAGGACGACGGCCAGGACAGCGACAACTACTGTGTCACCCGCCAAGCCGCCGACACCTTGGCCGCCAGTGCTTGGGTGTGGGAGCAGGATCTGTGGCACTGGCATGAAGCGGGCGCCAGCCACTCAGAGGCGGCTTGGGCCGCCAGGGTTTGGCGGCCGGTGGGCCTCTTCGAGGGCCTGTAGTCACAGCGCTGGGACTAGAGGGACAGCACGCTCTCACCCAGGACCTCAGGGGCCTTGTCTGCAGCCTGATACATTTTCACGAAGTCCTGGACTTCTTGGGTCTCGGTCTCCGCCAGCTCGGCGACGTAGCGTGGGCTGACAGACTGGTAGAGCAAGCGCACGCGCACCTCGGCGGCGTCCTCTGCCAAGCCTGAGAGCTGGTAGTGCGCGTGATCACTGCCTGCGATGAAGTCCGGGTCTTCGCCGATGCCTTCTGCCTGAACGCCGAGCGCTTGGGCTTGAGCCCCGTCCCAGCCTGTGGGCAGGATTCGGTTGTCCTTGGCATAGGTGGCCGCAGCGAGCAGGTCCCAGGTGTAGGCGCCTGATGCATCGAGCATGAGCGACTGATAGATCTGTACCTGGTCCTCGCTGGTGATGGCTTGGTAGTGGTCGTGTACGCCGCCTCCGATGGCCTCGCTTGCGAGGGGGGTGCCGGACATGTCGACCAGGAGCCCGTCGGAGTTTGGGGTACCGCTGGAGAAGAGCACGGTGCCCGTCTCGTCCAAGACCACCACCTCCAACCAAGCACGACGGCTGGGGTGTGCGCTGGGCAGCTTGTGGCCCGCCAGGTTGTCGACGCGCACCGAGACGCTCAGGTCGTCTTCGACCTTGCTGGCCAGGACCATGACCTTGGCGGTCTGTGTGCCGAGAAAGTCGCGCTCACGGGCAATCTGTGCGTCAAAGGCAGCGGTGCTTGCTCGGGGCTTGAGCTGCTCGGCGTTGTCCCGCAGAATGCTGAGCATGAAGGCGTTGCCGCCACGGAAGATGTGTCGACCGAAGGGGCTGCGCTCATCGATCTGGCCAAAGTCTGCGCCGTGGGGATTGCGTGCGATGCGCGTCACGATGGTCTCGCCGTAGGCATCTGTGGTGGGCATGTGGCAGCTCTGGCAGCTCTGGCCTTGCTCATCGAAGCTGGAGACCTGCCACTCCAAGAAGGGGGTCTGCTCTGGGAAGCTGGTCTGGGTGAAGACGCCGTCTACGATGGTGTGGGTCTTCAAGGTGTGACAGCTGCCGCAGTGGCCGGCGTCTAGGATGTGGTCGCCTTGGGTGGGGGTAAAGCCGGTGTGCATCTCCATCGGATTGGTGAAAGGGTTTGCGTGGGGGCCGAACATTTCGGCGTCCTCCCCGATGGTGTAGCCAGCGTTGAAGCTGGCAGGTTCTCCCAGGTCATCCGGCTGGATTTGGTGGCACAGCGTGCAGGAGACGCCGTCCAGAGCGAGCTGGGCCAAGTCACTCTCTCCCAGTCCGTTGTCGGCCAGGCCCGGCGCGCTCGTACCGGCAAAGAGGGCTTCTTGATGGGCCATCGGTGAGTGGCACTGCAGACAGGTGCCTTCGATCTCCGTCTGGAGGCCGGGGTTCCGGGCCACTTCTGCCGAGACCACGGCGCGAAAGAGCGGGTCCCTGGCAGCGTTGGCCATCATCGTGGCCTGCCACAGATCGTACTGACCGATGGGGTCACCCTTTGAGTCACGCATGGCGCTGGCGCCGTCCGCGTTCTCATGGCACTCCGCGCAGACCCCTGCGGTGGCAAAGTGCTCGGACTGAACCTCCAACTGAGAGGCGAGGTCCAGGCCTGGGCCGCCCTCCTCAAGGGGCTGCGAGTCCACCGGTGCGTCCCTGTTCGGGCCGGAGGTGGGGGTGTTGCAGGCGAGGGTGAGTAGGATCAGAGTGTTCATAGACTGGTCCTAATCACGATATGGGTGCGTCCTGCGACCTTCTGCCACGTCTCAGCATGACGGCCGTCAGCTTTGTGCTGGGTCGTGGGTCAGTACCGGCAGCAGCCGCTCAAAGAGCGCCCTCTGGCCCCCTGTCCACGTGCTCTCCAACACGCCGTCCACGCATCGACCGCCCTGCTGGTGGAGCAGCTCCAGCATTGGGGTGGTCAAGACCTCTGGGACTCCATGTGTGTCCATACACAGGTCAAGCACCGGGTTCCCGGAGTTGCCCTTCCCAGGAATCGCGCGCAGCGTTGGGTCGGTCTGGGCGCGTACCCAGAGACCCTCTCCGGTGGCCTCTATCTGCAGGGTGCGCCCGTGAATGCTTCCTTCAAGTCGGGGTAGACCCTTGGAAGTCTGTGTGAGTTTTAGTTTGTGTTCTGCAGCCACATGGGCCCACTCGCCTTCTCCGGAGAGTGCGTCACGCAGGATGAGCATGGCCGGCAAGGGCGTGTTCCAGTGCTTGGGGTCTACCCAGCATGTGAGCCAGCCTGTAACGGTGGTGGGGACATTCAGAGCGCCGCTGGCGTCGGTGTCCGTGCTCTGGCAGTCTGCTTTTAGCCAGAGGATGCACAGGCCACTTGGAGAGACCCAGAGGTGGCTGTCCGGTACGCCCAGGACCGTGTAGGTGGAGGCGTTCTTGTGGCGTAGTCGGTGGTCCTTGGAGAGCATCGAGAGTGCCTGCGCGTGTTGGGGCAGGCGCAGCTCGTCTTTGTCCTTGGAAGCGAACCAGATCAGTCCAGCCAGAGTGCTCAGTGTGCTGGCACCGAGCACCAGCCAGAAGGCTTCGTAGAACATTCAGCTCCTCTTCTGGGGAGGGACCAGGGGTGTAACTTGTAGCAGGGCTATTCCTTCTCCGGGCGTGGACCGCTCCTGTTGTAGGCTCTGCCCTACCTCCTTCCCTGGATGCGCGATGAGCTGGTCTGGCGTTCTGTGGCACAGGGCCTCTCGAGAGCAGCTCGCTGCGAGCATCGCCATGCTGCCCTCGCTTCTGGCGAACATCCATCCAGAGTTTGCGCTGCGCCGATTCGCCAAGGGCTCAGGGTTCGTGGTCCAGGGCAAGGAGCTCTCCTCAGACTTCTCCGTCGCTGCGCTCCTGGACCAGCTCCAGCGTGAGCACGTTGTTGTGGCCATTGGAGGCGAGCGCTTTCAGGGGCCAGACATCGAGCTTGGCTTCAACGTGCGGGCCTATGAGAGCCCTAGGATGCCCAGCCCCCGATACGAGCCCAGGCAGCGTGAGCATCCCTGCAACGCGATGGGTGGGGTGACCTTCAACGTGCACTCCAAGACCGTGGGCATCGAAGATGTGCGGCGGGCCTTTGTCGCGGTGGCTGGGGCCTTGGAGGGCTTGGTGTGTGGAACGCTCAACAGCTACCCCTTGATGCGTGCTCTCAGGGACCGTGCGCTCGTCCCGATGGCCGATGAGCTGCCAGTCAGCTCAGGCCTTTTGCAGGTGTTTGCTCCCGAGGTGTTGATACAACTTGGAGTGAAGGAGCGCTCCAAGGAGTACACACGGGAGTTGGAGTCAGGCGCAGTGCTCCTTGAGTTGACGCCCTCAGGAGACTTTGACCCCGGGAATCCCCAGGACGTGGCGCGCCTGGAGGGACAGCTTGCCGCCTTGCCGGAGCTGTACCCAGGGGACGCGCTTGGCGAAGAGGAAGAGCGGCAGGATGCCTTGGCGGACGGCAAAGCGGCCCTGCGCCAAGCCCTTGGGCGCAGACTGCAGGCTGTGTTGCTCTTGGGTCATGCTCGGGAGGGCGTCGCGGTTGATCCCGGGCACGGTCCCCTGGAGCTTCACTTCCAGGGCGGGCTCATCCTGCACACCTGGCCAGTCTATGGAGAGACCGCCTTGCGGCTGGGGCCGCTGCCGGAGCAGAGCGCACGGTGGATCGGGCCGGCGGGTGTTCCTGAGACCTTGACCCTTGAACCCTTGCAGGGAGCCCCCTTGGGTTTGTGTTTGAGGGAGGCGCTGGTCGCCATGGCCGGATTCTGGGAGCCGAGTCCACGGGCCTGGCGGCTGGACTTTGAAGGCCAGTTGCTCTTCGCCTTCTACGGGGCCGAGCTTGAGGCCGGGGTGTCCCTTGGAGAGCGTCCGGACTTTGGGATCAAGTCCAAGGACTGGAAGCTGGACTGGCTGCCTGTGGAGCTGTCCTGATGCAGCTTGTTCTCGCACAGACGCAGGCGGTCGCTGGGGACCTCGCACAGAACATGCAGGACCACCTGCGCTGGATGGAGCTCGCCGCGCGGGAGGGGGTGGACTTGCTCGTGTTCTCTGAGCTCTCGCTCACCGGCTACGAGCCGGAGCTGGCCGGGCACTTGGCCATGCCTCTAGGTGCTTCGCCTCTGCGCGCTTTGCATGAGCGAGCGCAGAGCTTGGGGCTAGGCGTGTGTGTGGGCTTTCCAAGTCGTGGCCACAGGCTGCCCCGCATCAGCCTGGCCATCCTTGGTGGACCGGAGCCGGTCGTTCTGCACAAGCATCATCTGCATCAAGATGAGCTAGCAACTATTGAGCCGGGTGCGCCATCTGATGTGGTTGAGCTGTGCGGCAAGCGCGTGGGGTTCTTGATCTGCTATGAGCTGAGCCAAGACCAACGCGTGCTGGCCTTGCTTGATCAGGGGGCGCAGGTGTTGATCGCCAGCGTGGCCAAGACGGAGGTGGGTATGAAGGCTGCCTCGGCGCATCTCCAGGCCCTCTCTCAGCGCCACCGCATCCCTGTATTTGTGGTGAATGCGGTGGGTCCAGCAGACGGGGTGGTCTGTGGTGGCGGTAGCGCAGGGTGGCGGGATGGCGCCGCCCTTGGCGTGCTGGGTGCCAGCAGGCCAGGGGTGTTGCAGTTCACTGTGGGCTAGGGCAAGTGACCTTGCCGGGACTGAGCTAGATGCGCAGCCCACCATCCACCTCGACCACCCGACCGGAGAAGTACTCACAAGAGACGATGAAGCGCACGGCCTCCCAGATCTCCTCGGGCTCGCCGACACGTCCCAAGGGCACGGGCTTGACCAGTTTCTCCAGCACATGGGCCGGGACGCTCTCCACCATGGGGGTGCGCACGAAACCTGGCGCGACGGCCCCAACACGGATTCCGTAGCGCCCGAGCTCCTGGGCCCAGACCACGGTGTCGGCGGCCAGTCCAGCCTTGGCCGCGGCGTAGTTGCTCTGGCCTCTGGCGCCCGCCTTGGAGATGGAGCTGATGTTCACACAGACTGCCGGCACATCGGACTCAATGGCGCGGTGGGCCAGCTCCCGCATGCACAGGAAGGGCCCAGTGAGGTTTACAGCCAAGACCTGGTCCCACTTGGACTTTGGAAAGGGCTTTAGGGCACCGGTCTCCCGGTCCTTCTTGATGAGCAGTCCGTCTCGAATGATGCCCGCGTTGTTCACGAGCACGTTGACGGGACCGCCCATGGCGAAGGCGGCTTGCTCAAAGAGCGCAGCGACCTGCTCCTCGTCGGAGACGTCCGCCACAAAACCCGGCACCCCCAGAGCGTCCTGGGTGGCGTTGACGCCCTCCACGTTCACATCACAGAACACCACCTGGGCGCCTGCGGCCTTGAACTGCTCGGTGAAGCAGGTTCCCATTCCGGATGCGCCGCCGGTGACCAGCGCGCGTACCTTGTTCATCTTCATGCTTGGGGCTCCATGGGCCGACTCTGGCCTCGTCGAAGGAAAGGAAGAAAGAGAAGTATGAGCGCAAGCAAGGCGCCATGTATAGGAGAGGAGTTGTTGCTACAACCACTGCTGCAACCCCCATCTGGCGGCGAGGCCATGCTGTCTCCGGGGCCGGTGTCCTCCGGGCCGGTGTCGCCTGTTTCGGGCGAGCCGCTGTCCGCTGTATCGCCCGTGTCCGCCGTGTCCCCGGGCTCTCCCGTGTCCCCGGTGTCGCCTGGCTCCGGGTCGGCCAAGACATCCTGGATCCACCCCAAGGTGTCCTCACTCTGGTAGCGGGTTCCGACCGCAACCTTCCAGCCATCTTCTGTGGGGTCGGCCTCGCCCTGTGCGATGAGCAAGGCGCCGGTGATGGTGCTGGCATAGAGCAGGTCGAGGTGGGAGAGGTTCGCAGTGCGGGTCTCTTTGACTACAGCCCCCCTGCCTGTCAGGGCGTCCGTGTGGGTCGCGGAGTCCGTAAACACCACGCCGTCGCTGGGGCCGGTGATCTCGCCAAGGAGCAGCTTGCCTTGGGTCAGGCCTTGCACTTCCTCTTGGGCCAGACCGAAGGGCTCCATGGTGTTGCCGATGGCGTCCGCCAAGAGCTCGGCCCACAGGTCGGTGCCCGAGGTGCTCAGGTCTACCCAGGCTTGTCCAAAGACCTGAGCCAGCAGGGTCTCGGTGGCGTTGGGCATCAGCGGGTTGGTGCCGGCCAGGATGAAGAGTTCGACGGAGGGGTCGGCGCCGTTGTCGCTAAGATGTGTAAGCAACTTGCCGCCTTCTACCACCGCAGCGTCGATCCCTTCACTGTAGCTGTAGAAGCCGAAGCCACCCTCGTAGGTGGTGTACCAGTCCTGCTGAACGGCATAGACCCCCAGCCAGGGCATGGAGCCAGGTAGGGGGTGGTCCTGTCGGGCCAGGATCTGTCGCTGGCCGGGGAAGATGTCCGCGCCGTTGGCGAGCATGTCCTGGTCGCTCAGGTCAGTGACCCAAGCAGGAGCGGAGGTGCCGTAGGGGTAGTAGGCGGACCAGCTTGACGGAGAGAAGGTCGTCTCGGCGTCCAGCGCGGCGTAGTTGTTGCCCGACCATCGGTACAGGGTGTCCACGCCGCCCAGCGGAGTGCCGATGAAGACGCTGCGCCGCACGTCTCCTCGGTAGGGGGTTCCGTGGGCCGTGTAGGCGGCGTTGTCCCAGTCTGCACCGCTGTGATGGCTCAGGTAGACCGCCGTTGCAATGCCGCCTTTGGAGTGGGAGACCACGTCCACTTGTGCCGCACCGGTGCGGGCTTGAATGCGTTCGATGGCGTTGGCCACCGCTTCCGCCTGCATGAAGACGTCGCCGTGGGGATGGGCGAAGGTGACGGCGTAGACCGGTCGGCCGGCCTGGTCCATCTTGCTGGCCAGAGTGATGAATCCACGGCTTCCATTGTCACCGGCGCCGGGCACCAGGAGGATGGGTGTGCCGGATGCGGTGGCCTCGTTTGGGCCGATGTGCAGCAAGAAGTCGGAGGAGGCCGGGGTGCTGCTGCCAAAGCAGCTCTTCATCCAGGGGGAGAACTCGCCATCCTGCCAGGCGATGCCTTGGTTGAAGGACTCCTGGGCGAAGAGCGCGGAGTTGGGGTCGGTGTGGCGCTCGATGGCGCTCCAGAGGGGGATGCTGCCGTCTTGGGTGAAGGTCTGTTTGCCGCTGAAGACCTGCGCGGGTGAGGTGGCGTCAAAGTCGCTGGTGGCTCCGGCCAAGCTGGCCCAGAGGAGCAGGTTCACAGGGACTCCAAGAACTCGCCCATGGCTTTGTTGAAGGTCTCTGGGGCGTCGTGGAAGACCGAGTGGCCTGCCCCTTTGATCATGAAGAGCTCGCTGCCGGGGATGGCCCGCTGGCCGGCTTCGGCGATGCCCCTTGTGCGGCCGCCGTTGAAGACCGGGTTGGGGATCATGCGGTCTGCCGTGCCAAAGACAATCAAGGTAGGCGCTGAGATCTGGCTGAGGCGGTCTTTGACGGGGTAGTCGAGCATGCCGGCCACGCTGCGGGAGACGGCGACCCCGGTGCCCGCAAAGCTCTCATGGCGCCCGATGCGCACGCGCTCTTCGATGAGGCGCTCAACGCCCGGGTCGTAGTGGTTGAAGACCATGCGCGTCATGTTGGTGCGCACGTTCTCCTCCGGCGTGTCCAGAGCGCGGCTCTCGTGCCAGTACTCCTTCATCCAGGCGGCGTGTCCCGGTTGGAAGCTCTCGAATCCGGCGGGTGCGGCCAGGACCAAAGCATCCACCCGTTCAGGAGCATTCAGCGCCAGGGTCAGAGCGATCTGGCCGCCCATGGAGTGGCCGACGACCACAGCCGAGGTCAGCTCGAGCTCGTCCATAAAGTCGGTGAGCACCGTGGCGAACCAGGGCGGGGTGTAGGCCGCGTCCGGCCGGTCGCTGGCGCCGTAGCCGGGAAGGTCCACTGCGATGACGCGGTAGTCGTCGGTGAAGGCTGGGATCTGGTACTCCCAGAAACCCAGGTAGGAGCTCAAGCCGTGCACGAAGAGCAGTGTGGGCTTGCTGGAGCTGGGGTCGGAGTCCACGTAGGCCAGGCGCATGTCCTGGACTTGGGTGTACTGGATGGGCAGTGGGGCCCAGAGCTCCGCTGGGTCCATGGCCGGGGCGTCGGTGTAGCGGGGGGCGCAGCCGAGCAGGCCCATCATCATTGCGGAGATCATCAAAACACCAGCCAGTCGCCATGGACGTAGACCATGAAGGGGTTGGGGCCCTCGTCCACCACGCCGCGTCGCACGGCGTAGGCGGCGGTGACACCCAGGTTCATGAAGAGGTAGGGCTCACCAATGACGCGCAGGTTGACCTCGGAGGTGGAGCGATCGCTGGATCCGATCTGTGCGTGTCCCCCTCCAAGCTGCACCGTGAGTCGGTCGGGGATGGGATCGTAGCCAACAGAGCCGGTGATCGCGCGAATCCCAGCGCCAGCGCCGGAGACGTCGAAGCTGTCGGCCACCGCGCGGTTGATCGAGAACAGGTCCGGGAACAGCAGCACGCAGCCGTGGGTGTTGTAGACCGCGCCCACGATTCCGTAGGAGTTGGCGGTCATCACGCCGGTGTAGCGGGAGGGGTCGGCGTCGTCGGCTGTTGAGAGCAGGCCTTCGATGCGGATGACGGAGCCTTGGCCTGGCGCGTAGCGGAAGCGGGCTTCGGCATCGAGCAGCACCCCCGAGACCGCCACGTCGGGCAGTCCTTCGACGTAGAGGCGGCCCAAGTTCCAGGTGGCCAAGGCGCGCAAGCCCAGTGGGCCCTCGGAGAGCGCGGCGTTGTAGCCGGCGTCCAGGGCTGTCTCTTATACACATCTGACGCTGCCGACGAATAGAGAGG
>OJIK01000368.1_pt1 | contig 14107 bp, 16 predicted proteins | sample 1595571 | NCBI WGS metagenome assembly OJIK01 (sample SAMN05416791, study PRJEB24817) | seawater metagenome | isolation source: Sea water | place: Canada:Atlantic | collected 2013-11 | reverse complement strand
TCCCACCATCGAAGGTGGCCGTAAGCGGCGGCGAAACCTCCTCAGAAATGCCAGGCATCGGCTGCTTTGATGCGCTCGAAACCAGAGCACTGGATTGGCGATGGCTGCTGAGCATTTCGAATCCCGCTTCTCCAGACCATAGAAATATCATATATAACAATTGGTTATAGTCTGAAGGGATAGGATACTAAAGAATGATGCTCGTAGAGGTGGTGTTCGATATGCGAATCATCAGTTTCGGCAAGGTGAATCGCTACAATGATTTTAACCACTGCAGGGAGGTTTCGTAGAGGGGACGCTAGCCGTGATGACTGCAGGCTCGAATCAACTGCTGCGGGCGATTTTCACGAAGAAGGGAAAAGTGACCGAACGCTTTAGACACCGCTGTGAAGACCGACACCTCTATGAATTTAGCTTAGAAGACTTTACAATGCCCGCTCAGGTCTGAATAGGTGAAACGGGCCTGAATCATTCTGCCGAGTCGTTGCATGAAAATGCTTGGTCAAGGTAGAGAGATAACAGAGAACGAAGTTTCGCCACAGAGCAGAAGAAGAATCGTAAACAGATTCCTATTTCGCAATTTTGAACGTTAAAGAGCAATATATTTTTATATATCGAGGGTTACATGAGTAAAGGTACAGTTAAGTGGTTTAATGCAGACAAAGGTTTCGGTTTCATCACTCCAGCGGAAGGTGGTAACGATCTATTCGTTCACTACTCAGAAATTAAAAGTGACGGCGGTTTCGCCACGCTAAATGATGGCCAAGAAGTAGAGTACGAAGTTGGACAAGGTCAGAAAGGACCTTGTGCAAACAAAGTAGTCCCTCTCTAAGTATTGCCAGATAAGCTTTAAATAAGCTCCCGACCCTTCGCTGTCGGGAGCTTAATTTTTGCCCTTCCCCAACTTCCTATCCTCTTATTGCTTCTCGCAATGGGTATGCTTGTGTCTGCTGTGTCCAACTTTTTGTAATCTAGAACTAGTTCCACGCTAGCCTGTCAAATTTCTAGACTGCTACTCACTCTGCCCGCCACAACAGCGCAGGCGGTCAGCGGCAACCTTCTCTTAATTCTTGATAGGAGCTAGCAATGAAGAAAATCCCTCTAACCCTATTCGTATTACTGTTTTCTGGCAGCGTATTCGCTCATGCAACCATCGGCGTCCTCAATTTTAATGAGGCCTTTTTTAATACTGAAGCGTGGAAGCAACAGGTACAACAACTAGAATCGGCGCTCAGCGAGGATCAATCCGCAGCGGACTCACTGAGAAAAGAACTATTGGAGTTGCAGGATGCCCTCCAAGTGAACAGCCCAACTCTTGCTAGCACTGAGATGCAGCGCATTCAGGAAGAGGCCCAATTCAAGCAATTGAAGTTTCAACAAATCGGTGAGCGCGCTCAAAGCACACTACAGAGCAGCCAGAATCAGTTTTTAGAGCGTTATCGCGGCCTACTGGGCGAGGCCCTCAATGAAGTATATGCCGAGGGAGGCTACGATTTCATGCTTCGATCTGACAGTATTGCGGCATCCGGTTTCACTTACAATGTTACCTCCGAGGTCACCGCGAAGCTCAATGAGTTAATAGCCGAGCTGAGCGCCGCAACACAATAGATCAATCACCTATGATTAAGAAACACGATTCCAGTAATGAGTACTACTTCGAGGAAGGCTGCCACATTATAGAAACATCCAACTCCGCAGATGACGCAGCTGTTTCGATAGTTCGGGCAAGAGTGGAACAGGGTCAACAAACGAAGTGGCATTACTTAGAGAACACTACTGAGCGTTACGTGATCTTGTCAGGTACCGGATTGGTCGAGGTGGGGAGTGAAGAACCCTGCGATATCACAACAGGTGACGTGGTCATAGTTCCCGCGAATACCCGCCAGCGCATCAAGAATACCGGCGAAAATGATTTACTTTTTCTAGCGATTTGCTCTCCCCGATTTCTAAAAAAGAACTACCGCGAAGGCTCAATTTGAGCCCCCTAGATAGGCATTATTTAGGCCCTCTAGAGCATGGATGTACAGCGGAAAAACCCTTGACAGCCAATGGTTTGCCTGTAAACTGCGCCTAGCTTGAAAGTAAGCAACTATTTATTCTCCCCATTTCGAAGTCTTCCAGTAACACCTCGTCATAAAGTTTATAAGTACGCCGAATTTCTAGCACGACCCCTGCTTTGCAGGATTACTACATTTAAAATTTAGGTAACAAACATGTCCGAAAAAATTAGCGGTACAGTGAAATGGTTTAACGAAAATAAAGGCTTTGGCTTCATCGAACGTGAAGGCGGCCCAGACGTATTCGCACATTTCAGTGCAATCCAAAGCGCTGGTTACAAGACTCTAGCTGAAGGTCAGGCTGTTGAGTTCATCGTAACAGATGGTCAGAAAGGACCACAGGCTGAAGAAATCGTCGCTGTTTAAATGTAAAGCCGCCTAGCTAGCGCCAGTCGCTAGCAACGCCAATTAGATTTAAGAAGCAGAAAGGGCAGCTCCGCGAGGACTTGCCCTTTTTTAATTTACGATACCCTAGAAAACTGAACTGCCTGATACAACGTAGTAGACTGAGTAAGTAACAAATAGTTTTGAGAGAATTAAAGAGCACCCAATGACACTATTCGAATTTCTAATAGCACTGGCATCGGTAGTAATCGCTATAGCCCTGACGGAGATCTTCGCAGGCTGGGGACGATTGTTGCGCACGCACATTGTGCCGAGAATAGATTGGCTACACTTGGGATGGTCCCTCGTTATCGTACTGTATGCGATTCAGTATTGGGTCGGAATCTGGCCCTATCGCGAAATAGAATTCACGCTTATCTACCAAGTGTGGTTCTTGATATTCCCTACCCTATTCATCGTGCTCGTCTCCTACGCGATAACCCCAGACGTCGATCCGGACACACGCCTCGATCTACGTGACTATTACATGTCACGCCGTGCCCCAGTATTCATTGGTCTTGCCGCTTTTGTAGCAACCGCACAACTGGCGGATGTCATAATTCTGGGCAGCAAGCTCGATTGGATAAGCTTTTCATTCGTAATCATAGCTTTGCTTCCAGCCTTCACTCAGCGAATTAGCATTCATACCTCCGTTATGGTTTTCAATCTGTATTTCATACTTGCAAATGGTTTCGGATTCAATCCAGCAGGTAACCCACTAATAAGCTAATGTGAAAAGCTAGGCCTCTCCGCCTACTCTACTCCAACAGTTTGCCGTATTATTGTCATCCCTAAGTAAGGCTTTATACCGATACACTATGAAAATACTTTTTGCCCTATCACTTGTGCTTACCCTTTGTTCCGCTAACGCGGCCGATGTCCGTCTGCCGGATCTAAGCGGCGTTACGGATCAAGGCTTCAAGATTGAAATCTATAGCGAACTTTCGCCTCTTAGCATCAACACAATTCACAGTTGGCATATACGCGTGCTGGATCGCGATGGCGAAATCATAGAACTAGAGGAATTGAACGTATTCGGTGGAATGCCTGAGCACGATCATGGCCTGCCGACCCAGCCTCAAGTAACAAAGCGACTCGACAATGGCGACTACTTGCTCGAGGGCGTGCGATTTCACATGCAGGGGCTCTGGGAACTGCAGATTGAATTTCAATATGCCGGCGTTGACGACACTACTATTATCGATTTCGACCTACAATGAAGAAAGATCTGCTGCTGCCACTACTCGCTAGTATCGCCCTGATCGTTGTCGTTGGCTGGAACTACCTGTCTATCCCTGGAGTACCTGCTTGGAGCGAGGAAGAGCGCAGATTAATCGCTTCGTTATCTCTGGATTCCCTTCCACCGCTGCCATTAGATCCTAGTAATCTAGTAGCTGACGAGCCTGCAGCCGCGGAATTTGGTCATCGCCTCTACTTCGACACTCGCCTGAGCAGCAATGGCCAGGTTGCCTGTGCGACCTGCCACAAACCTGAACTTATGTTTACAGATGGACTAGCCCTCGCCGTTGGAGTCGGTATCGGACCTATGCATACGCCCAGCCTAGTTGGGCTCTCCTATAGCCCTTGGTTTTATTGGGACGGAAGGAAAGATAGCCAGTGGGCACAGGCTCTCGCGCCTTTGGAAGCGAAGCATGAGCACGCAACCGATAGAGTGCAGTTACTGCATCTTATTTCCAGCGATGCTATCTACCGCGACATGTATGAAAATGTATTCGGGCCGTTAAGCTTGCCCGCGATGTTGCCAGAGTCTGGCACACCAGACGGCGATGCACAGCAGCAGGCAAGCTGGAATGCGCTGGACACCGAAATGCAAACGGGCATCTCTCAATTCTTTGCAAACCTAGGCAAAGCAATCGCAGCCTACGAGCGAAAAATACTACCTGGCAGCACTCGCTTCGATGACTATGCCGCGCAGGTGGTTGCGGGTTCGGATGGTGACAACGCTCTAAACAATTCGGAGAAATCTGGTCTGAAATTATTCATCGGAAAAGGCCAGTGCGTTACCTGTCACAATGGCCCCCTGTTCACCAATCACGAGTTTCATAACACAGGTGTGCTGGCAGTGAGCGGCCAAATGCCATCCATGGGTCGATACGATGGAATTCGAATTTCTCAAGAAGATTCTTTTAATTGCCTGGGCGAGTTCAGCGATGCCTCTACTCAAGAATGTATTGAGCTGCGATTTGCGCGCGATGCTAACGACTTAGTTGGCGCGATGAAGACACCCACCCTTAGAAACATCTCTGAAACAGCGCCCTACATGCATGGCGGGCAAATGTCGGATCTCGCTCAGGTAGTAAACCACTACAACGATGCACCAAGCTCCATGCTCAGTCACAATGAAGCGAAGCCTCTTGGCTTGCGTATAGTAGAGAGAATTCAGTTGGAGGATTTTCTGATGACGCTTAGCGCGCCCTTGGCCACCGAGCAGAAATGGCTAGTAGCCCCAGACTACTAAACTCTAGAAGTTGCTCTATCCCAAATAGCCATGTTGAGCTAACTGGACTCGAATACCATCAGGATCACTAAAATAAAGCTGATCACCACCACTGGTTCGGTTCGCGGCATCGCGATTAACATCTGCATTTATACCGTGATCCTGGAGCTTCTTCGCTAAGACATCAGGGTTATAGTCATCCACACCGATACACATATGATGCATGCCCCCAGGGTTTGGAAGGTTGTACAATCCCAGAAAACTCTCATTACCTAGACCCATATTCAAACCACCATTGGCAGGACGCGAGATGATTTCCATACCCAAAACTCGATTGTAGAAGTCGGCTGAGCGGCTCACATCATTCACTGAGAGCGAAACATGGTTCATCGATCTGCCTATGGCGACAGGTGCTGCCGTCTGTGCGGAAACCGAAGGCACGGTTGATGCAGCAGTAGCAACAAGTAAGGATGCCACTAACTCTCTTCGTGTCATTTTCTTCTGCTCAAATTTATCAACCAGATTCTCTATGGCGTTTATGTTGTTCATCTTCTTGTCCTTGTTCTGGATAGCATGTTTAGTATCAGCCGGCCTGCCGTGCTCGTAGCAATCGAGCGAATTTCATAACTTAGTCGGGAAGCGCAAATACCCAAATCACACCACCCTGGGGCACATAGTGGCTTTCACCCTTAGCCATATTGAGCAAGTTCTGCTCCCGCTGAGCATCAACTCCCCAACCGGACTGAACGGCGACGTATTGCTTACCGTCTAAGGTATAGGTAACCGGAACGCCGGTGATACCGGAATTTGTGCGCTGCTTCCAGAGAATCTCACCAGTTCTAGAGTCGAAGGCGCGAAAGTAACGATCGTTAGTGCCGCCCATGAAAACAAGGTCGCCCGCAGTAGCTAACACTGGCCCCCAGTTTTGGCTCTCGAATGTTGTAGTCCATGCACGCTCACCGGTATCCACATTCCAGGCTTGTAGTTCACCAATGTGGTCGGTGCCAGGTCGCACAAAAAAGCCACCATTCTCAGAAGTGCCCCGCCCCATATAAGATCGTCCAGGGCTATATTGAACCTCTTCTCCTACCATGGTGGAGCAGACATTATCGTTCGCAGGAATGAACATCAATCGCGACTTTGGATCGAATGCCGCAGGAGGCCAATCCTTACCACCCCAAAGTGATGGGCAGAAACTTGCCTCATAGCCGGTGCCCGGCTTCTTAGTCATATCGTACTCGGGTCGCCCGGTTACCGAATCTATGCTGGTAAACACGTCTTGATAGACATAGGGGTTCGCGTCAACGAAATTAATTGCTTCGGCTTCGCGCTCGAGATACCAAAGATAACCATTACGGCCCGCATGAACCATGCCGTTTACGCTACGACCATCGCGCTCGAAATCGATTAATATTGGTGCTGAGACCTCATCCCAGTCCCATGAGTCGTTCCAGTGGTACTGATGATGATTCTTGAGCTCGCCCGTCGTTACGTCCAAAGCGATAACAGAAGAAGAATAGAGATTGTCGCCCGGTCGCGTATCGCCCATCCAGGGGCCTCCGTTGCCGGTACCCCAATAAGCGAGGTTTAATTCAGGATCGAAGGAACCCGTTAGCCATACCGGCACGCCACCAGTCTGCCAGGTATCCCCCGGCCAAGATTCTGAGCCCGGCTCGCCAGGCGCGGGAATTGTGTACGTCTTCCATGCCTCTTCGCCAGTCATTACATCGTAGGCAGCAATAAAACCACGAATACCAAGCTCTCCACCAGACACTCCCACCATAACTTTGCCATCGGCTATAAGCGGAGCCATTGTCATATAATAGCCGTTATAGTAGTCCTCGACGGCAACCTCCCAAATTAGCTCACCGGTTAATGCATCCAGCGAAACTAAAAATGAGTCTACCGTTGCCATGTAGACGCGATCGCCATATAGGGCCACACCACGATTCGTCGGATGGAACTGTTGCAAGTCATCGGGCAGGTAGCGGACATAGCGCCAAATTAGATCACCCGTGCGTGCGTTGATAGCAAGAATATGATTCTGTGGCGTGGTCACATACATGTAACCATCGTTCACGATAGGCGGTGCCTGATGCCCTTCTCTTAGCCCGGTGGAAAAACTCCATATCGGGACAAGGCCATCGACATTGTCGGTATTGATTTGATCCAGACTGCTGAAGCCATGAGAATCGTAACTGCCACGATACATCAGCCAATTGCTCTCCTCTGGGTTGAGAAGGCGCTCAGCAGTGACGGGATTGTACGGCGGCAGATCCTGTGCAAAAAGGAGACTGGAGACTAGTGAACAACACAAAAAAATACTGTAGCGAATCATTATGCTTAAACCTCTTATTGTTTCTTTTAACTTCTTCTTCTAGCTGTTTCTTCTAACTACAGCGTGCCAGAATTGGCATCAAACTATTGCGGTTTAAAATTGCTGAGTAAATCCAACCCGGCCTCGAAAGGCGGCGGCAACCATAACGATGCCATCAACCACCTCAAGCGGCAACATGGCGAGGGGTCTGGGTGCTGGGCCACCTACCACTTTAGCACCATCGTAAATATCGAATTGAGATTCGTGACAGGGGCAGGCCATGCGTAACTGCCCCTCATCCCAATTAGTCACATCACAGCCTGTGTGCGTACATATCGCCGAATAAGCGATCACTCCTTCGGCTGCATTCGCCTGAAAACGCGCGCTCATTTTCTCAGGATCAATACGCATGATCATCACACGGTTCAGCCTAGAACCGTCTCGCAGTACTTCAGTTTCTGGGTCCCGGGCAAGGGCTGACAAGGGCCTGGCTTCTAACTCAAGTAGCTCTGGGCTCACTAAAGCATCCTGATTGGGGCCTTCCTCAAACACCAATTGATCACCAGGTTGCGGCCTAAGGCGATTAGGAGACTGCCCTAAGGCCGACATGGGCACTGCGATTCCAGTCGCTAAACCCATTTTAAACACAGTACGACGACTAATCGGCTTTGCCACCCGATCTTTCTTGCCGAAGCTGCTACCACTGCCGGTATTTTTGCTCATGTCTTATCCTGAGTGCTGTGGCTATTCTAGTGAATAGCCTATTGTGGCAACAGAAGGTATCAAAGAGCCGTAAGCGCTGCAATCATGGCGCTTGGCTGGAAATTGCTTAGCCTTAAGCCGAATGCTATGTTGTTGATAGATCAGTCACAAAGCATGACCTTAACGGAAGCACCGATGACCCAAGAGAAACAGCCATGAGTCCCTCCGCCCGCATACTTTTTGGTCTCGCGCTTGGCTTAACCGGGGGCATTGGTTTTTCACTTCTCGAAACGAGCACTGCATCAAAGCTGCCATCAATGATAGAGCCCATAGGAACGCTGTGGGTAAATGCCATTCGCATGACTGTGATACCGCTGTTAATGGCACTCATGATTACCGCTATCGCCGGTCAAGGCAATACAGGCGTAGTCGCGCAGCTCGGCGGCAAGACTATGGCCTTGTTCATATCCATGATAGTAGCTTCCAGTCTCTTCGTATTCCTAGTCGCTCCACCACTCATTGCGATGTTGAGCATCGACCCCGAAGCAAGTCGCAGACTACTAGAGAGCACTGCCACGGAAAATGTAGGCAGCACTGAATTGCCTCCCTTTCGTGACTGGCTAGTAGCACTCATACCGATCAACCCCATTCGAGCAGCTGCCGACAATGCGGTGCTGCCTCTCATGATATTTACCGGCCTCTTTTCTATGGCATTGCTAAAGATTGAAAACGAGCAACGTGCGCATTTTGTAGGTTTTTTCTCTGCCATCAAAGAAACTATGTTCGTGTTAATTGCTTGGATCATGCTACTCGCGCCAATTGGCATTTTTGCACTGGCATTTCCACTTGCTGCGACGCTCGGTGTTTCTGCGATTAGCGTTCTGGGTTCATTCATAGTCATTGTGTGCGCGTTGATTACAATCTTCGCCCTGGCACTGTATCCACTGGTCAGCTATATAGCAGGAATTGGGCTGCGTGATTTTGCCCGCGCGCTAGCTCCGGCGCAGATCATCGGATTCAGCACGCGCTCTTCGCTTGCCGCCCTACCAGCCTGCTTCACAGCGACAGAAGTCCTCGGCATCCCCAGCAAGGTGTCAGGTGTGGTGCTGCCAATTGCGGTAACGCTGTTTAAATTTGCTTCACCGATAGCCAGAACCGCCGGCACCTATTTTGTCGCGAGCCTGTATGGAATTGACCTGACAATCTATGAGCTATTTATTATCGCTGCTGCCATAGGGCTATTCAGCTTCTACTCCCCTGCAATTCCCAGCGGCGGCTTGCTCATTATGGCGCCGGTCTACATCTCTCTCGGGTTGCCAGTGCAGGGTATTGGAATCCTTATCGCCATCGACTTAATAGTAGATATGTTTATTACTGCAGCGAATGTCAGCGCTAACGTGACTGTTGCTGCAATACTTTCTAAAAAAGTTTCCTGATTCAACAAGGGACTCATAAAAGTCGAGATCGGAAGTATTTCACGTGGCAGCCAGAGCTATAGACTGCCCAAGGACTATACTGAATATAAGACACTGCTATTGCATTGTGTTGAGTACTCAAAACTTTGAGGTGCAGCACTAATCAAGTAATGAGCTGGTGCGGGTTGGAGTAAAAGTGGAATGGATAGGCGTGAGGCCTGGTCGCGGCAAAGCCATGACTACTGTTGAGTCTGTAAAAGTGGACCCTACTTTTGGATTGCTCGGGGACACTTAGGTGGGCAAACCATCAAGTGTCCGACATTGAAAGGGACAGAGTTAGAAACCAAGGTCACCCACTTCCCTAATTTTCAATTTCATCTCTATGACTATGCCCGTCAGATCGGCCTGCACACGGCTATCGAACCTGATTCTGCTAGGGTAGTATTGGCCTATGCCTTACTCCCAACGCGACAAAAACCCTTACGATAAAGACCACGCTGAAAATATACTCTCCGTGAGCGGCCTCAATAGTATGGCCCGCTCACTACTGGAAAGTAATTTCCCCGCTGTCATAGTCGAAGGTGAAATCTCAAACCTCGCCGTACCATCCTCCGGGCACTGGTATCTGACCCTCAAAGACAAGTCCTCACAGATTCGTTGTGCGATGTTTGTAAATCGCAATCGCATGGTTCGCTTCAAACCAGAGAACGGCAAACAGATCATCGTGCGTGGCCGCCTCAGCATCTATGAAGGTCGCGGCGACTATCAGCTCATCCTCGATGGCATGGAAGAAGCAGGCGATGGAGCATTGCAGCGCGCCTTCGAGCAACTGAAGCGCAAGTTGCAAGACGAGGGTCTTTTCGCTGGCGAGAACAAGCAGGAGATGCAAAGTCACTATCAACACATTGGCGTGATCACCTCCGCAACAGGCGCAGCGGTGCAAGACATAATTAGTGTTTTCGCAAGGCGCTTCCCGGCAACAAAAATCACCCTACTCCCTGTAGTCGTTCAAGGTGCGGGTGCCGCTGCTGAAATCGTGAGTGCCATCGAACGGGCGAACACGCTAGCCGAAAAATTAGGGCTACAGGCATTGATCGTCGGTCGTGGCGGCGGTTCCCTAGAAGACTTACAGGCGTTCAACGAGGAGCCCGTAGCTAGGGCGATTTTTGCAAGTGAGCTGCCAATCTGCAGCGCCGTCGGTCACGAAGTAGATTTCACCATTGCAGACTTTGTAGCGGACCTAAGAGCGCCCACGCCTTCCGCCGCTGCAGAACTACTAAGCCCCAATCAAGAAGATTATTTCGAGCAACTGTTTTCCACTAGCGCGCAATTCAAAAGCGCTATCAGCTTGGCGATCAAGCAGGGGCGACAACAACTAACTTGGATAGCGAAGCAGCTTAAGCATCCCGATCGCCGCTTGCAGGAACAGGCGCAGAACCTGGACCGACTCGATATTCGTCTACGCAGAGCCATGAGCAATAATATCGCATCACAAAGAGCTGAACTAACGCAGATGCAACGCACTCTCTCGGCCAATTCACCAAAGCAGTTACTGGAGCGTAATAAAATACGCCTTGCCGCGGGTCGCGGCAGGCTGGATCAGTCAATGCGCTCAGTATTAGCCTCGCGCCGATCGAGCCTGCAGACACTGAGTCGTAGTTTGAATTCGGTTAGCCCTCTTAGCACTCTCGCCAGAGGATATAGCATCACTTTAGACAGTTCCGCCAATGTGGTTCGATCTACTGAAGATGTAAAAGTAGGAGCCACCATCACTTCAAGACTCAGTGAAGGCGAGATAGTTTCTACAATTAGCGCGATAGCGAAAAAAGGATCCTGAAGAGTGCGGGGACACAACCGCACCCCTGCGATTTGCAATATTTACACTGCTCTCCTCTAGCCAGCAACCGCCTTGCCGTATTGCTCTAGCCCCTGATCTTTTAGCGCTCTAGTTTGTGAACCCTGCTTTTTGAACCCTGTCCGCCCTACTATTTGCTTGGCTTTCATAGCTTCTAGCGACACCTAGGCTGACTTATCCAACCTCCCAAGGTGCCAAAATTGGTCCACTTTCTGCTCTTTAGGGCATTTAGTTCCTCTGTGTGTAGTGTAGGTTTTTTACAAACTTACTAATCTTCAAGGCCGTAGAAAGAAAATGGAATATCGTGGTGGAGTTTAGGGGCAACATCGCAACTATAGTGTGAATCAGCTAACACATTAGCCATGAATAGGTTTGCTTGGCACCGAATAGGCTTATGATCAGGTATAGCTAATTCAAGCAACTTGCGTTGTTGCTTATCCATAAATTTGTAGACCGAGGTAGCAAATGCTGTTCTTTGAAAATATTTTCATGTTGATTTTTGGCCATGCACTTGCAGACTTTGTGCTGCAACCCGAGGCCATGGGATATGGAAAAAATCGAAATGATAAGATTCACGCTAAAGAACGCAGCCTGTTTCCAGTCTGGTACTACTGGTTAACAGCCCATGCGCTAGTCCATGGCGGCATCGTCTATATGATCACCGGCAATATCTGGCTAGGCTTGCTCGAGACTGTCGTGCATTGGATTACCGACTTTGCCAAAAACGAAGGCTGGATTGGCATGCATCAGGACCAGGGTATCCACATCGGCTGTAAGATTGGCTACGCCTTTCTACTCTAATTAGTTGAATCCGCGGCTGTGTCGCCCTCTCCCCACTAGTGTCTAATCTTGTTTAACTCACTGCGTCTAAACGTTATAGTAGGGGCCGTAAACACCCCATTCTAGACAAGGTAGCATTGATAGATGAGCAAAAGAGAAGAACAGAAAAAGCGTAAAGAAGCGAAGGAACAAGCCGCTAAAGGTAGAGATCAAACCCGCAAACTAATGATGAAAGTTGCCATGTACGTAGTGGCCCCGGTTCTTGTACTTTTAACTCTCTACACGCTCCTGAGTCAGGGTCCTACCTATTCCACGGTCGAAATCGCCGACAACGATCACGTTAGAGGGACAGCCGCCACGCCCGTAAGCATTGTTGTGTATGCAGACTTTCAGTGTCCGGCCTGTGCCACCGAAAACGATACGATGACCCGAATCTGGCCCGATTTACGTGATAAGGCACACCTAATCTTTAGGCATTTTCCCATTACTGCCGCACATCCCAATTCCTGGGTGGCTTCTCTGTACGCTGAAGCCGCTGGAAACCAGGGACGATTCTGGGAAATGCATGACTACCTGTTCGCCACGCAAGGCATTTGGTCCGGCCTTTCCAATGTAGAAGGTGAGTTCGATAGCTATGCGCTGGAGTTAAATTTAGATTTGGATCGTCTGCATGCCGATGTCGAATCCGACCAGGTAATACAGAAGGTTCGCAACGACCAACGCAGTGGTAACTTGTCTGGCGTGCTTTCAACACCTGCCGTATTTGTCAATGGCAGGCTATTGCGACAGCCCACGGCAGAACGAATAACTGAAGTCGTGAATGAAGAATATGCGGCATCTGCGGACTAGCGCCCAGGCACTCACTCACACTGTTTTACTGCACATTTTTGATTAGCTCAGAAAAATGCTGCAGCAAACTCGCAGAGACAGGCGTAGCCTCCACTCTAGCCAGCAATTCCTCCACATTGAGACCCTCCTTTGCGATGTCATTCCGGCGCTCGCGAATATAGCTGCTCATTACATGCGCGCTAAATTCAGGATGAAACTGTACCCCCCAAGTCGATGAACCCAAGCGGAATGCATGATGTGCATCAAAGCTATTCTTTGCGAGAAGCACTGCCTCATCCGGCAAGGATAAGACTGACTGCTGATGTGAAGCCTGTGCGCTGAATTTTTTCGGCATTTTGTCAAACAGCAGATCGCTCGCAGCCTCTCGAGTAAGTTCCACGTCGATGGTTCCGATCTCTCGACCCTTGGGATGAAATCCGACCACGCCGCCAAATGCCCACGCCAGCAATTGATGCCCATAGCAAACACCCAAGATAGGTTTCTGCTGCTCGTGAAGGAGTCGTAAGTAGACGGCAGCAATTTCATTCCACGGAGCGAGATCGGTGACATAGGCAGGCGAACCAGTAACGATTGCGGCGACGACATCATCTATCGCTGGCAAGGATTCACCTTTGTCGACAGCACAGCAAACAAAACGGTTTGAGTCCAAACCCGTTCCGCGGATAAACCAATCTTCGAAGTCTTCGTTCTCGGCCCGCAAACTAGGAATGGTATTTCCTGTCTTGATTATCAATACCTTGTTGCTCACTGTGTGTCTCTAATCCTACCTAGTCTCTTCTGAATGCCTCATGCACAAAACAGCGATTGAATGCCACTATCGTACACAATGGAGGTGAAGATTATTGCAATTTACCAACGCTTGAAACAAGATTCATAGAAGAAAGCGTGTACCGCACGCAATAATTAGAGAGGCCGCTCCTATGCTAGGTAAGATCAATTCACTCTTCGAGAATATCGCGGAAAACTCCCAAGATTGGACGTGGACCCTGTTCCGGGTGCTTAGCGCCGCCATGTTTATGACCCACGGCTACGGCAAACTGTTCGGTGAAAACCCACAACCTTTTATGGGTGGAGGCATCACGACCATAAATATTGCGGAGATTGCCTCATTGCCAATTCCAATGGAAATTAATGCCCTGTTTATAACCGGCGTTGTGGAATTCTTTGGCGGTCTACTGATATTAATAGGCTTGTGGACCCATCTCGCCGCTCTTCTCGCCACCTTCATCATGCTTATGGCCTATCTAACAGCCCATTATGCGTGGTTTCCGACGCTGAACAACGGCGAAC
>OJIK01000362.1_pt1 | contig 14200 bp, 12 predicted proteins | sample 1595571 | NCBI WGS metagenome assembly OJIK01 (sample SAMN05416791, study PRJEB24817) | seawater metagenome | isolation source: Sea water | place: Canada:Atlantic | collected 2013-11 | reverse complement strand
GAGACAGATTTATTTTTGTTATTGGATTATTAGATTGAAATCGTTGTGATGTTGATTCATGAGATCTTATAGCTGCAATTTTTTCACCTGAAGAAGAAACAATTAAAATACTAATTTTTAAATCATCTTTATTTTCACTACAAAACAAAATTAAATCTATTATTAAATCCTGTCCCATTTCAATAAATTTTGTTGAATTATTTAAATGGTTCTTTAAGCTAATTTCCCTTATGAAAGTAGATTTCTGACTTGTAAACTCTACTTTTGTATTATCATTTGAGTTTTCAATACCAGATTGTAAATATTTATCTATGGCTTTTGAAACCTCACCTTCAAATAAAATCCTACCATTATTCAATACTATTGACTTGTAACATAATGACTTAATCGCCGCCATATCATGACTCACAAACAAAACCGTCCTTCCAGCTTGAGAAGAAATATCCTGCATCTTCCCAATAGCTTTCTTTTGAAACTCTGCATCACCAACAGCTAAGACTTCATCTACCACCAAAATATCTGGTTCTAAAAAAGCAGCTACGGCAAATGCCAAACGCACTTTCATTCCGCTAGAATAGCGTTTTACAGGGGTTTCTACATAACGTTCACAGCCAGAAAATTCAATTATTTCATCTAGTTTACTAGCAATTTCTTTTTTGGTCATTCCTAGAATAGCACCGTTTAAAAAGATGTTTTCTTTACCTGTCATTTCTGGGTGAAACCCGGTACCAACTTCTAATAAAGAAGCTATTCTTCCTTTAGATTTTATAGCACCAGTTGTGGGGCCAGTTACTTTAGAAAGTATCTTTAATAAGGTAGATTTACCAGCACCATTTTTACCAATAATACCTAGTATTTCTCCTCGTTTTACTTCAAAATTAATATCCTTTAAAGCCCACACATATTCTGAAGTTCCTTTAGTTGAACGATCATTTGATTCTCCAATTTTTAAATACGGATCTTCCTTTCCACGAACTGTATGCCAGACTCTATTTAAATCGTGACTGATACTTCCTGTTCCCAAAGTTCCTAAGCGGTACTGCTTGGATACATTTTCTACTTTTAAAATTATATCTCCCATCTTAAATCGTATCAATAAAAGTTTTTTCTGTTTTATTGAAAACCAATATTCCTATGAACAAAACACTAATACTTGAAATTAATGTATATACAACACCAAATAAGCTAACCGTTCCTTCTCCTAATAAAACATACCTACTTAGTTCGATAATATGTGCCATTGGATTGTAATCTACAGCCCATGTCAAATCATTTATCACAAACAAATTATATGGCAAACTCACCAAGGAGATATACATGAGTAATTGAACTCCAAAGGAAACCAAGAAAGACAGATCTCTATATTTTGTAACCATAGAAGAAATAATCATACCAAGTCCCAGACCTAACATAGCCATGCACAACACTATAATTGGGAAAGTAGCTACATAAATTGAAGGTCTAATAACCGACCCTATAGAAACATAGTACATATAGAAAACTAATAAGATTCCTGTTTGAATCCCAAACTTGACCAAGTTTGAAAGCACTACTGAGAGTGGCATGATAATCCGAGGGAAATATACTTTCCCAAATATATTTTGATTCTTTTTAAAAGTATCGGCAGTACCTGTAAGGCATTCCTTAAAATAATTCCAAGTAGTGACTCCTGCTAAATTAAACAAAAATGGTGGGATTTCTCCTGTATCGATTTTTGCAATTGTATTAAATACTAAGGTGAAAATTACTGAAGTAAACAAAGGTTGTATCAAATACCAAAGTGGTCCTAAAATTGTTTGTTTGTACAAGGTAATAACATCTCTTTTTACAAAGAGCATGAGTAAATCTCGGTACTGCCAAACTTCTTTTAAGTTTAAATCTATAAGTTTGGTTTTAGGAGTAATGACAAAGAGCCATTTCTGTTGCATAAATAAATTTATTTTAGGGTAAAGCAAATATAATTTATTTTAAAAGATATCATATGTTTTTTCGTTTAATCGTACTATTTTTACGTTGAAGTAAAAAAATAACTCTTATGAAACAGCAAATTATTGAATGTGTTCCAAATATTAGTGAAGGAAGAGATCTAAAAAAAATTAATTTAATTGCTCATGTTGTTACGGAGGTTGAAGGAGTTAAGTTATTAGATATTGATCCAGGAAAAGCAACTAATAGAACCGTTATTACCTTTGTTGGTGAACCAGCACAAGTTATAGAAGCTGCCTTCAGACTTATTAAAAAAGCTAGTGAACTAATAGACATGAGTAAGCAAACTGGAGAACACCCTAGGTTTGGTGCTACAGATGTTTGTCCTTTAATTCCTATTGCTAATATTTCTATGGATGAAACTGCTAATTATGCCCACCTGTTAGGAAAAAGAGTTGGAGAAGAATTGGGGATATCAGGTTATTATTATGAAAATGCTGCTACTAAAGAAGACCGTAAGAATTTAGCTACTGTTCGCTCTGGTGAATACGAGGGCTTAGAAAATAAATTATCAGATACCAACTGGACACCAGACTTTGGGCCAGCTATTTACAATACAAATACAAAAAGCACAGGTGTAACAGCCATTTCTGCAAGAGATTTTTTAATTGCTTATAATGTAAATTTAAACTCTACCTCTACTAGAAGAGCCAATGCTATAGCTTTTGATATTAGAGAAGCAGGAAGAGTAAAACGGGAAGGAAACCCTGTTACAGGAAAAAAAGTATTAGATGCTAATGGAGAGCCTGTAAGAATTCCTGGAAAATTAAAGGCCGTAAAAGGTATTGGTTGGTATATAGAAGAATATGGCATCGCTCAAATCTCATACAATTTAACCAATATTTCTATTACCTCTATGCATGAAGCATTTGATGAAACATTAAAAGCTGCAGACAAAAGAGGTATTAGAGTCACAGGATCAGAATTAGTAGGGCTGGTTCCTTTACAAGCCATGTTAGATGCTGCAGATTACTTTTTATTAAAGCAAGAACGATCTCTAGGAATTAGTGAGGCTGATAAAATAAATATTGCTATTAAATCTCTTGGTCTAGATGATTTAAAACCATTTAATCCAGAAGAAAGAATCATAGAATATGTAATGAATGCCAATGGTAACAATAAATTAGTAGATTTTACTGTAAAAGGGTTTGCAGATGAAACAGCCTCTGAATCTATGGCCCCTGGTGGTGGTTCTATTGCCGCTTATGTTGGTGCATTAGGTGTTTCTTTAGGGACTATGGTTGCTAATTTATCTGCACACAAACCAGGTTGGGATGAGAAGTGGGAGTTTTATTCTCAGTGGGCTGTAAAAGGCCAGCGTTATAAAAACGAGTTACTTTTCTTAGTTGATGAAGATACCAATGCTTTTAATAAAATAATTGAAGGATTTAGACTCCCAAAATCTAATGAAACTGAAACAACACTTAGAAAAGAAGCTATTGAAAATGCTACCAAATATGCAACCGAAATACCTTTTAAAGTGATGGAAACTGCATACAGCTCTATGGAAGTAATGATGGCTATGGCAAAAGAAGGTTTGCAAAACTCATTATCTGACGCTGGTGTTGGAGCATTGTGCGCAAGAACTGCTGTAGTTGGTGCCTATTTTAATGTTAGAATTAATGCAAAAGATATAAAAGATAGAAGTTTTGCTGAACAAATACTTTCTGATGCAAAAAATATCTATGATAAAACCAACCTGCTAGAAAATGAAATGATTCAACTTATTGATACTAAAATATAATTGGAAACTTCTGTAGAAATTATTGATTTTCATCCAGATTATTCAACAATATTTGGTGATCTAAATATTGAATGGCTAGAAAAATATTTTTATGTAGAACCTTACGATAAAAAGGTGTTAACCAAACCAAAAGAACATATTATAGATCTGGGAGGTTTTATTTTTTTCGCTAAACATAAGCATCAAATTGTTGGAACTGTTGCCTTAATTAAGCAAAAAGAAGGGTTTGAATTGAGTAAAATGGCGGTAGTTCCAGAGTTTCGAGGATTAAAAATTGGCCAACAACTCATGAATCATTGTATTGGGTTTGCCAAAGATAAAAACTGGGCAGAATTAATGTTATACTCTCATACAAAACTTGTTCCTGCTATTAACTTGTATAAAAAAAATGGGTTTGTAGAAGTTGAACTAGAAAAGGAATCGCATTATGAGAGGTCAGACATTAAAATGGTTTTAAAGCTCTAAAAAGCTTTGGACTGCCAATTCATAACTTTTTAAACCAAAACCAACAATAACTCCTTTTGCGTTTGCAGCTATAAAACTTTGGTGTCTAAATTCTTCTCTGGCATGTACATTTGAGATATGTACTTCTACTACAGGAGTTTCTATACCTTTTACAGCATCACCAATACCTACAGAGGTATGTGTATAGGCAGCCGCATTGAGAATAATGCCATCATAATTAAAACCAACTTCATGTAGTTTATCAATAATCTCTCCTTCAATATTCGATTGAAAATAAAAGAAGTCTATTGTTGAGTATTTATGTTGTAAACTTTCAAAATAATCCTCAAAAGAATTAGTACCATAAACATTAGGCTCTCTTTTTCCTAATAAATTTAAGTTGGGGCCGTTTATAATAATTATTTTCATAAAACAAAAATACAATTTAATTTAACATAAAAAAGTGGGCAAAAAGCCCACTATTTTAAATATAATATTCTTAAGTTTTTTAAAATTTATAAAGCACAGATGCTCCAAAAGAATTTGCTTTGATACTAATTCCGTCTATATTGGAAGAGTCAGATAACGAAGTTCCATAAGATGCTATTAGAGCAAAATTGTCTGAAAGATCAATACCTAGTCCTATAGATCCAGAAAATGTAGAACTTTTAACAAGATCTGTATCTACATCAGCTAAAGTAAATCCTAAACCAATACCTGGTTGAATAAAGAATTTCCCATCTTTTCCTGTTGGATAATATTGAAGACCTAAGCCTATAGCTAATGAATTATTAGATTCATCTTCAATTTTCTCTCCTATTCCAAAAGATATAGAAGGTAACAAGTCAAAGCTATCTGATAATTCCGCATCATAAAACAACCCTATTGCAAAAGCACCACTAGAATCACCAGTAACTTCTCCAAATTGAGAATCTACAGTTGCTTTTCCACTTCCATATCCTATGGAGGCACCAAATTGAGCATTAGCTGAAAAACAAAAGGATACTAAAGCAATTAATAAAAATAATTTTTTCATAATAAATGGTTTTTAATTAGTTAATAATTAGTTAATTACGTATTAAATATAGTAATAAAAATATTAATTTCAAAGTAAAACTAATTATAAGATTATTTATTTAAAGTTTTAATTTGAATAAAATTAAGTTAATGACTACCTTCATAATGTGAAATGGAAGCAAGCAATTTTAGATTATAATCATTATTTGAATATAGAAAGAGGACTCTCTGAGAATACAATAGATAATTATATCAGAGACGTTAAAAAGTTTGTTGCTTTTTTAGAAAAAAAGGAAGTATATAGTTCGCCAATACAAATAACAGAAGAATTCATTCAAGAATTTGTATATGACATTTCAAAAAAAATAAGTCCTAGAAGTCAGGCTAGAATAATTTCTGGTCTGCGTAGTTTTTTTGAATATTTAATTTTTGAAAACTATAGAGAATCTAACCCAACAGACTTAATAGAAGCTCCAAAAACTGGCCGAAAACTACCTGACACGCTATCAGAAGAAGAAATAAATAGCTTAATTACTGCTATAGATCTTAGCAAAACTGAAGGAGAAAGAAATAGAGCGATGCTTGAAACTATGTATAGTTGTGGATTAAGAGTTAGTGAATTAATTCACTTAAAAATATCTGATTTATTTTTTGAAGAAGGTTTTATTAAAATTATAGGAAAAGGAAATAAAGAACGCTTTGTTCCTATTCATTTTAGAGCTCAAAAGTATATTATTCTGTATATGAATGAGATTAGAGCTCATCTATTGGTAGTAAAGGGGTTTGAAGATACCTTATTTTTAAATAGACGTGGGAAATCATTATCAAGACAAATGGTATTTATGATTTTAAAAGAACTTGCCATTAAAATAAATCTTCAAAAAAAAATAAGCCCACATACCTTCAGACATTCTTTTGCAACTCATCTTTTAAAAAATGGAGCAGATTTAAGAGCTATCCAACAAATGCTAGGGCATGAAAGCATTACCACAACAGAGGTTTATGTTCACCTAGATACTAGTTTCTTAAAAAAAGTGGTAGAAAAATACCATCCCAGAAGATCTTAAAATTTCTCATAAAAAAATTCCACCTATAGCTTTTTTACAAACTAATTAATGAAATTTTTATTTAATTTTCTTTCTTACTTGGCTACGTTTACTGCTCTAGTTTCTCTAATAACGGTAACTTTTACTTGACCTGGGTACGTCATATCGTTTTGTATTTTTTGACTAATACTAAAAGACAATTCAGCAGCTTTGGTGTCGTTTACTTTACCACTTTCTACCATAACACGTAATTCTCGCCCGGCTTGAATAGCATAAGCTTTCTGAACACCTGAAAAGCCAAAAGCAATGTCTTCCAAGTCTTTCAATCTTTGTATGTACGAATCTAAAACCTGTCTTCTTGCACCAGGTCTAGCTCCAGAAATAGCATCACAAACTTGCACAATTGGAGCAAATAATGTTTTCATTTCTATTTCATCATGGTGAGCTCCAATAGCATTACAAACATCTTTTTTCTCTCCATATTTTTCAGCCCATTCCATTCCTAACAATGCATGAGGTAATTCACTTTCTGCGTCTGGTACTTTACCTATATCATGAAGTAATCCGGCTCTTTTGGCTATTTTAGGATTTAAACCTAATTCAGATGCCATAATTCCACAAAGATTAGCAACTTCTCTAGAGTGTTGTAAAAGGTTCTGACCATAGGAAGACCTGTATTTCATTCTCCCAACAGTTTTTATAAGTTCTGGATGTAATCCATGTATGCCTAAATCTATAACTGTACGCTTTCCAACTTCTATAATTTCTTGAGTAATTTGTTTTTCTGTTTTAGCAACAACCTCTTCTATTCTTGCAGGGTGAATTCTACCATCTGTAACCAATTTATGCATAGATAATCTGGCAACCTCTCTTCTTACAGGATCAAAACATGAAAGGATAATTGCCTCTGGGGTATCATCAACAATAATTTCTACACCCGTTGCAGCTTCTAGAGCTCTAATATTTCTTCCTTCTCTACCAATAATTCTTCCTTTTACATCATCAGACTCTAAATTAAAAACTGAGACACAGTTTTCTACAGCCTGCTCAACTCCTACTCTTTGTATAGTGCTTAGTACAACTTTTCTAGCTTCTTGTTCTGCTGTAAGTTTAGCTTCCTCTAAAGTGTTTTGAACAAACCCCATGGCGTCAGATTTTGCTTCATCTTTTAAAGAATTAACCAATTCTTTTTTTGCTTCTTCTGCAGAAAAACCAGATATCTGCTCTAAAAGATCTATATGTCTTTTATGTTGTTTTGAAACTTCGTCTTCTTTTTTATCTAAGTATTCTAGTTTATTATTGTAATCATTTTCTTTTTGTTCAAGAGATGTATTTAATCTTTTTGTTTTATCAACTTCAGATTGTATCTGAGACTCTTTATCTCTTGTTCTTTTCTCAACATCTGAAATTTTCTTTTCTCTACTAAATATGACTTTTTCATGTTCAGATTTTAATTCGATAAATTTCTCTTTTGCTTGTAATATTTTATCTTTTTTTAGCGCTTCTGCTTCAACTTTAGCTTCCTTAATAAGAGCATTTGACTCTTTCTTTGTAGCATCTAAAATTTTATTAGCTTTAGATTTTTCTGAAAATCTTGCAATTATTAATCCGACAATTACTCCTACTAATCCTGCTAAGGCAGGAAATATCATTTCATTCATAATTTTGGTTTGTTTGTATAAAAAAACCTACACTAGTAAGGTTTATATAAACTCCATTATGACATGTTTAGAACTAACTAGCTGATCAAGGATCCTCTTGATAAAGAAATAAATTCAATACCTAAGGCTTTCTTTAGCAACTAAGACTTGTCCTTCATAATAGATTCGTGTTGAGTTTATCAAACAAATAACTAATGTAGGCAGTATATTATTGTATTGTAAGAGTACTTATTCTAAAAGATCACTAACCAACTGAGTTAGTTCATGAATCTTATCCAATGCTTCGGTGTTTGTTTCTTTACTATCTAAAGTGGAGATTTCTAGTTTAGATGCAAATTGTAATGCACACATCGCTAAAACATCTTGTTTGTCACTCACAGCATAGTTTTTTTCATACTTACTAATGAGTTGATTAATATTGGCTGCAGCTTTTCTCATACCTTCTTCTTCTTTTGTGCTATTCACACTTAAGGGATATGTTCTTCCTGCTATTACTAAATTAATCTTTAATTTTCCCACAATACTAATAAACATTATTACTCGTTCAATTGAACGATACATTTATCGATTTCTCGAATTAAAGCATTTATTTTGAATTTTGTATCTCTTGTACTATTGTTACTGCCCTCTATAGTTTTAGCAATTTTCAACAAGTTAAATTGTTTTTCTTGTTGTTCTAATAATTGCTTATTTTCTAAAAGCTGATGTTGTAATTTTGATGAATTTTGAAGTAGTAACTCATTTTCTTTTAATAGAAAATCGTAATTAGAAAGTAAGCTCTTTAACTTAACTTCCAATAAATGAACTGCTTCAATAGTATTACTCATTAAGCTCTTAAATATAAAACTATAGTCACAAAGTTAACATTCTGTTTTATAACTAACAACTATTTGTAGCTTAAATAACTTTTCATTAAAATATTATACAACTAGTTAGCTTAATGATTTAAATAGTTTTCTTAATTTGGTATAAAAATTACTGAAAAATTTGAAAAATATTATTTTAATACTGCTTTTCGCAAGTTTTACATCTTCTGCTCAAAATAAGTACCCGACAAACTATTTTAGAAGTCCTTTAGACATTTCTTTACATCTCTCAGGAACATTTGGAGAACTAAGAAACAATCATTTTCATGCAGGAGTAGATATTAAAACCAAGCGAAGAACTGGTTTCCCTGTGTATGCTACCGCAGATGGTTATGTATCAAGAATTAAAGTGGCTATTTGGGGATATGGTAAAGTTATTTATATCTCTCACCCAAATGGATATACTTCTGTTTATGCCCACTTAAGTAAGTTTGGTGACGGAATTCAAGAATATGTGAAAAACATTCAATACCAAAAAGAAAGCTACGAAACAGGTAATATATATCCAGCAGAAAATGAAATTACAGTTAAAAAGGGGCAAGTCATTGCCTTCACAGGAAGAACTGGTGGTTTTGTTGCTCCTCATTTACATTATGAAATAAGAGATACAAAAACAGAACACATCATTAATCCATTATTATTTGGTTTAAAAATTAAAGACTCCATTGCTCCAAGAATCAATAAATTAATAGCCTACCCAATTGGAGAGGGTTCAAGAATTAATAGAAGTGTAAAAAAACAAACTTTAGCCATAAAGAAAGATTCTCTAAACAACTACAGAACTAATAGAATAAGTGCTTCAGGCAGCATTGGTTTTGGGATAAATGTATATGATTTACTAGGGAAAGAATTAAATAAAAATGGTGTTTATAGCATAGAAATGAAGGTAAACGGAAAGCGGCATTACTACCATGATGTAGAAACATTTTCTTTTGCAGAGAGTAAGTATATAAATCTTTTAATAGATTACCCCTATTTTGCTACCTATAAAAATAGAATACAAAAAACTTTTAGAGAAAAAGAAACTAAACTTAGTATTTATGAAGATTTGGTTAAAGATGGGTTTGTTGATGTAAAAGAAGGATTCAGTTATAAAGTAGAAATTATTGCTAAAGATTTTAAAGGAAATAGATCTTCTGTTAAAATTCCAATAATTGGAGTTAAAAGTGAATCTATACTACTACAAGAAAAAGACACTACTAATTATAAAATTTTAAAAAATAAATTTCAAAAATTTACTGAAGGCGGAGTAACAGTAGCTTTTCCAAAAAACACTTTTTATAAAGATATTTTTATTGACTTTTCTGTAAACGGAAAGCTTGCTACCATACATAAGCCTACTATACCTTTAAACAAAAGTTTTACAATTACTTTTGACAGTACAATGTATAGGAAATCTGAATTAAATAATATCTATATTGCTAATATAAACAACAAAAAATATCCATATTATCAGAATACTAGGAAAAGAGAAGATAAGTTATTTACTACAACTAAAACTTTAGGTAAATACACTTTATTAATTGATAATGAGTTGCCTAAAATATATAATTTAAATTTTAAAAATAATAATTGGGTAAGTAAATTAAACTACCTAACAATTAAAATATCAGATACACAATCTGGTATAAAGTCTTATGAAGCATTTATAGATGATGAATGGATCTTGATGGAATACGATGTGAAAAAGAAAAAATTATCTTACAATTTTAGTGATAAAAAATTGGTAGGAAGCAAACATATCTTTAAACTTGTAGTCTCTGACAACGTTGGAAATACGAATACCTATAATGCTACGTTTTATAGGAAATAAGGACAAACAACACGTGAAAAATATAGTACTCTTTTTATTTTTGTTTCCAGCGATGATTTGGGGGCAAAAAACATCAATTATTAAAGGATTTGTAAAGGATTCTAAAAATAGGTCTATCGAAGATGTTTCTGTCAAATTTAATAACATAGGTACCACCACAAATAAAAAGGGATATTATGAAATACGAATTCCTGTAGATGTAAAAGTTACTCTTACATTTAGCCATGTAGGTTTTAAATCAATTTCTAAAGAATTCTTTAGCAACAGAAGAAGTATTATTCGCTTCTCTCCTATTTTAAAATCAGAAAATGAAATATTAGAAGAAGTTGTTATAAAAAATGACACAAAAGATGCACAAGGAATCACAACTTTAAAAGCTGAGAAAATTGAAAGAATTCCTGGAGCAAATTCTGGAATAGAGACACTTTTAATGACACTTCCTGGAGTTAGCAACAATAACGAGTTAAGCACCCAATACAATGTTCGTGGGGGTAATTTTGATGAAAACCTCGTATATGTTAATGGAATAGAAATTTATCGTCCTTTCTTAGTACGTTCTGGCCAACAAGAAGGTCTTAGTTTTGTAAATTCTACCATGGTTCAAAATATTAATTTTTCTGCTGGTGGATTTCAGGCTAAATATGGAGATAAGCTTTCTTCTGTATTAGACATCACCTATAGAAAACCGGTAGAGTTTGCCGCAACCATTAAAGCTAGTTTACTAGGTGGTAGTATTACGGTTGAGGATGTGTTTTTAGATAAAAAATTAAGTGCTATAGTTGGAGTTAGATATAGAGATAACAGTTTGTTTGTAAATTCTAAACAAATAGAAACTAATTTTAAACCTCGTTTTACAGACGTACAAGCTTTTTTATCTTACAAACAAAATGAAAAACTTACCTTAAATTTCTTAGGAAATTTCTCTTTAAACAACTATGATTACCAACCCGTAACAAGAAGAACTCGATTTGGAACTGTTACAGATCCGCTAGAGTTAATTGTTTTTTATGATGGACAGGAAAAAGACACATATCTTACCAGCTTTGGCGCATTAAGTGCAGATTATCAAGCAAATGATGATCTTAAACTAACTGCTACGGTTACTGCATTTAATACTCAAGAAGAAGAATACTTTGATATTGCTGCATCCTATAATTTAGGTGAAGTAGATGCTAATATTGGATCACAAACATTTGGAGATGTTACCTTTTCTGAAGGAATTGGATCACAATTAAATCACTCCAGAAATGATTTAGATGCTTTAATTACCAACGTTCAAATAAGAGGAACTTATAAAAAAGATGAAAATCAGATAGATTTTGGTATTAAATATCAATCAGAAAATATTAAAGACCGTATTAGAGAATGGGAAATTATAGACTCTGTTGGTTTTTCTATTAGACCTTTAAATTTGGGGTTTATTAATGATCAACCCTACAATCCGTTTACTGGACCAATTCAACCATTTCAAAATATCAGAGCGCAAAATACCTTAAACATCAGTAGATTTTCTGGTTTTTTCCAATACAGCAAAAAAGGATTTATTGGTGAGCACAAGGTTTGGTGGAACATTGGAATTCGTGGACATCACTGGTCTGTTGAAGCTAATAATAACCCAATTGTACATCAATTCATAGTGAGTCCAAGAGCTCAATTTGCCATGAAGCCTAGTTGGGAAAAAGACATCTTATTTAGAATTTCTGGAGGTGTGTATTCTCAACCACCATTCTATAAAGAATTACGTGATTTTGAAGGAAAAATTCTTTCGAACATTAAAGCACAAAAATCTGTTCATATGGTTTTAGGAAGTGATTATAGTTTTACCATCTGGAATAGACCTTTTAAGCTAACCACTGAAGTTTACTATAAAAACTTATCTAATATTAACCCATATAGCGTAGATAACGTTCGTATTCGATATCAGGCCAACAATAATGCAAAAGGATATGCAACAGGCATGGATATTAGACTTAATGGTGAATTTGTACCTGGAAATGAAAGTTGGATTAGTTTGGGTATTTTAAAAACTGAAGAAAATATAGATAATCGAGGTTATATTGCTAGGCCTTCAGATCAACGATTTAAATTGGGGATTTTGTTCCAAGATTATGTGCCTAATTTGCCTGATCTAAAAGCCTATTTAAATTTAGTCTATAATTCTGGTGTTCCTGGAGGTGCTCCTTCCTATGCAGACCCCTATAACTTTCAGAATAGATTGCGAGATTACAGGCGTGCAGATTTAGGGGTACTATATGTATTTACTGATGCAAGTAAAAGATTTTCAACTGGTTTTTTAAGTCAGTTTAAAGAATTAACAGCTGGTCTAGAACTATTTAATATGTTTGATATTCAAAACTCCATCACCAATACCTGGGTAAGAGATGCGGCTACTAAGAATCAGTTTGGAGTACCTAATTACCTCTCTGGAAGAATCTTAAACCTTAAAATTGGAATGAAATTTTAATTGTATAAACGTATGATTTGTGCTAGCAAGAAAATCAAAATTATAATATTTGTGCTGCGTGATCTTTTGTTTTTACTTTAGAAATCACATTTTCTATGACTCCGTTGGCATCAATTACAAAAGTAGTTCTATGAATTCCATCGTACTCACGTCCCATAAATTTTTTTGGCCCCCAAACCCCAAAACCATTAATAACGTTGTGGTCTTCGTCTGCTAATAAAGGAAATGGTAATTCATGTTTTAATACAAAATTTTGCTGTCTTTTTTCTGAATCTGCACTTACTCCTATAATTTCATAGCCTTGCGCTTTAAATGTTTGGTAATGATCTCTTAGATTACAAGCTTCTGCAGTACACCCCGGAGTACTCGCTTTAGGGTAAAAGAAGATCACTAATTTCTTACCGCTATAATCACTTAATTTTCTCACAATTCCTTGATTGTCTTTTGCTTCAAAATTTGGAGCTTTATCTCCTACTGTTAATGTATTCATGTATTTTTATTTTAGGATCTCAAAGATACAAAAGTGTAAGAAGATTCTAAAAGCTAGTTTGTAACTTTGTAACTAATAAATTTTGTAAAACAAAAAATATGACCAAAGCTGAAAAGGTTCAATTTGTGATAGACGTACTACAAAAAACGTATCCTAAAATTCCAATTCCATTAGATCATAAAGACCCATATACCTTATTAATTGCGGTGTTACTTTCAGCTCAATGTACAGATGTTCGTGTAAATAAGATTACACCTTTGTTATTTGCAAAAGCAGACAATCCGTTTGATATGGTAAAAATGACTGTAGAAGAAATTAAACAAATTATAAGGCCTTGTGGATTATCTCCAATGAAATCTAAAGGAATCTATGGCTTATCAAAAATTTTAATTGATAAATACAATGGTGAAGTACCTCAATCTTTTGAAGGTTTAGAGGAATTACCTGCAGTTGGTCATAAGACAGCCAGTGTAGTTATGAGTCAGGCATTTGGAGTTCCAGCTTTTCCTGTAGATACACATATACATCGATTGTTATATCGTTGGAATTTAACCAATGGTAAAAATGTTGTTCAAACAGAAAAAGATGCTAAAAGATTATTTCCAAGAGAACTGTGGAATGAATTGCATCTTCAGATTATTTGGTATGGAAGCTGTCTCTTATACACAT
>OJIK01000358.1_pt1 | contig 14346 bp, 7 predicted proteins | sample 1595571 | NCBI WGS metagenome assembly OJIK01 (sample SAMN05416791, study PRJEB24817) | seawater metagenome | isolation source: Sea water | place: Canada:Atlantic | collected 2013-11 | reverse complement strand
AAAAACGAATTTAAAGCCGCTATTGAAGAACAGTATCGTTTATTAGAAAGATATACATAATATCTCCAAAAATTAAAATAAAAAAACGCTCAAAATTTAAATTTTGAGCGTTTTAAAAACTATTATATTAAAGATTAATAAACTATTCTTTAATTAATTTTACACTTTTAGTTCCTTGTTCTGTAGTAATTCTAGCAATATAAATACCACTAGTTAATCCTTGAGTTGATATAGCAACATTAGTACTGTTGTTGTTTTGTAAAACAACTCTTTTTCCTAATAGATTAAATACTTCAACTGAGGTTATTACTGTATTACCAGTTCTAAAGTTCCAATTAGTATTTGAAGGGTTAGGGTATACACTAACATCTATGATGTTATTGTCTTCTAGACCTGCAGTACCCGCAACATAAAGATAAACATTATCTAAATAATATAAATCAGTACGCCCAGCTTCAGTAACCAAAAATTGTTTGATAGATCCTCTATCTCCACTTAAGACAAAGTCTTTCGATTGCCAATTTTGAACTTCAGCTTGACTGCCTATAATATTAGTTATATCTATGGCAGAAGTTTCTCCACCTTGTGCTGCATGATTTGATAATTTAGGATTTAAAACCTGACCTTCTTCCCAATCTGTAGCAATCCAGTAGTCCATATGCAAATGAGTCATATTAGTTGCATCTAAATATGTACTTAAATCGATTCCTATGAAATTTTCTCCAGAAATCTTTAAGACATTATTTCCAGCAATAGAAACCTCTTCAAAATCTGAATTATCCCAACCAACATTATTAATAGTAGCAGCTGCAGTATAAGCATCACTATAAAGAGATATTACGTTATTTGCATCAAAAGTTGGTGGAGTTGTTGGCGCATCGGTTGGTGCAGGATCCGGAGGACAAACTCCAAAAGTATCTGCTTCATCTTCACCAGCTACGTGAACTCTATTTGCATAATTAGCATTATCTGTATTTATTCCACTTCCGTTAGGACAAGCTAGTAAATCTTCTTGAGTTGTTGTTGTAAGATTATTCCACTTATATTCAAAAGCACTTGTTGGATTTACTATTGCCGTATAAGTTCCGTCACCGTTATCTGCTGCACCAGGACCATGGTTTGCATCCCAATTGTTTAAACTGTAGTCAATAACTATATCGTCACCAGCATCAGCAGTAAGAACTAATTTTGTGTAAGTTACTCCTACTTGTCTGAATGAATTATGGTAAAATGTAGGCGCTACATAAACACCTGTTGAAGAGGTAACAGTTCTATTACAGTAAGAAGAATAATTTGTAGCGATACCGTTATTATCTCCTAAAGTAGCAGCTAGATTATTTTCTATTGCACCACCTCCTACAAGAGATACTAAACTTTCTCCAACACCATTTGGGCTAGTATAAGTTACCCAATAATATGTTGCTGTGGTTACTCCATCAGCAAATGTGTGGCTGAATTTGTTTGGATTAGTTGCATCTACAGTTGCCTGTATCTCATCAAAACCGGTTCCGTTATAAACTGCAATATTTACTCCAGGTTCTCCATCAAATTCTGAAACATCTACAGAAACTGTAATTGTTTGAGCGTTAGATGGACAAACGTTAAAAGTATCACTTTTATCTTCTCCAGCTGCATGAGTTCTATTTGAGAATGTACCATCATTTGCAACTCCAACCCCGTCTTCACATTCCGATAGATCTTCTTGAGTTGATGTTGTAAGATTATTCCACTTATATTGAAAAGTACTTGTTGGATTTACTATCGCCGTATAAGTTCCGTCTCCGTTATCTGTTGCACCAGGGCCGTGGTTTTCATCAAAATCATTTAAACTGTAATCTATAACTACATCATTACCTGAAGCAGCAGTAAGTACTAATTCTGTATACTCTACACCTACTTGTCTAAATGAATTAAAGTAGGATGTTGGCGCTACATAATTACCAGTTGTAGAGGTAACAGTTCTACTACAGTAATTTTGGTAATCAGTATCAATACCATTATTATCTCCTAAAGTTGCTGCTAAATTATTTTCTATTGCACCACCTCCTACAAGAGAAACTAAACTTTCATCAGTTGGAGTAGCACTAGGATAAAGCCTCCAAACATAAGTTGCTGAGGTTACACCTTCGGCAAATGTATAGCTAAATTTGTTTGAATCATTTGGGTCTTGAGTTGTGACAAATTCATCAAAATCACTTATTGCAGCATTGTACACTCTAATATTAACCCCACCAGCAGTTTCTGAAATATCTACAGAAACTGTAATGTTTTGAGCTGGTGGTGTGTATGCAATACCAGTTATATTGTCAAAATAAGTTGTTGTTACACTTGTGGGATCAAAATCATCATCACCATCCCATAAAGGGAAAAGAACCAGTCTTCCATAGACAGCATTGGCTGTATCAAAACTAAAAGAGAGAGTTTGCCAACCTTCACCATCATGACTTGCATCAGTTTGTAGGGCACCCGCTCCACCGATAGCATCTTCTACTTTTGCTAAAATACTTGTGGCAATTTCAGAATAAACATCTATAGTTACAACTTTGTTGGTTGTACTTAGATCAAGCCCATCATTTTGAAAGAAATATTGAGCATTCTGGTAGGTTTGGGCGGTAGTATCGTCACTGGTTACTACCTTTAGAACATTACCGTTAGTTCCATTTGTTGCAGGATCTGGAACTACTGTTACAGTTGTTCCTAAATCTTCAACTAAAGCTGAAGCAGGTAATGTTGACTCAAAATCTTCTAAAACAGTCTGCGAAAAACCAGCAAAACCTGTTAAAAGAATTAATAAAAGAGTAATTTTTTTCATGTTTAAGATTGTTTAAATTATTAATTTCCAAATATCAACAATTTTAACCCTAACATACTCAAAATTAACCCATACAAAAACTATACAGTCTTAGTTTATAGTGTTAAATAGTGATATATTAACACAACATTGATGTTTCTACTCACTAAACTTCAATTGTTCATCCTTATCCCAAATGCCCCAATAAGATCCAACATCTCCTTCTGAACCTACTTTCCAAGATTCATCAAAAGAAGAAAAGTAAAAAAGATCAATATCTTCTTCTTTAGACCATAGTTGAGCATTGATAAAATACTTCATGGCATTTTCCTTAGAAGGCACAGCACCTGCCAAACTAGAACCTTGGTTAGGCCAGCCAGTTTCGGTAATAATTACTTTTTTACCTTTTCCTGCACGTTGGGCTCTTCTATACATGTCTTTCATATATAATAAGGAGTAGTCTTGATGACAACCCTCCCAAAAAGGATAACAGTTGGCTAGAATAATATCACAGGCATCTGAAATGGCTGGTCTATCTTCAAATTCGTAGTAGGCATCTACATATCCTACAGGTACATCTGTAGTAATCTTTTCTTTTACTTCATTAATAAAAGAGAGTAATTCTTCTTCTGATAAATCTTGTCTGTACATTACTTCATTACCAACAGCGGCAATATCTACATATCCTTCATTGGCTAACTTAATTAGCCCAGCAATTTCTTTTTTATTGATCTCTGCATCATTTCCAAGCCAAGCTCCAACAAATGTTTTGATACCTAATTCTCGCGCTATTTTTGGAATTAATTCATTGCCCTCTGTACATGAAAAAGAACGTATCCATTTGGTATAGGGTTGTATAATTTTTAATCTGCGCCTTATTTGTTCTTCTGTTAAGGTATCTCCTGGTTGTTGGCCTTCTTCATAAGGGCTAGAACACAAACCGTGAATTCCAGTAGATAAAACCTCATTATAGAGGGATGCTAAATCTTCTGTTGATTTTTTTACTAAATCTACGTTTGTTAACGATAAAATTTTTTCTTCTCTTACTGACATTTCTTAAATATTCTTTAACTTTTTAATTCTTATTTTATTATTCTGAAGCTTCTGTATTTGATGCTTTTCTTGTTTCTAATTTAGCACGAATCTCTCCAGCTTTTTCTTCTGATAAATCATAATCCCACATTATATATATTGCAATTAGAGTCCCTAAAATAGGCAGTCCAGAAAAGAACAATCGCAATCCAAATAAGGCTTCTTCAGATTGAGTAGCACCACCAGATTCCCATCCTATGACAGAAAAAATAACCCCACTTAAGCCTCCTGCAATTCCAAAACCAAATTTTACCATCCACCAATAGATGGCTCCAAAAATACCTTCTCGTCTTTTTCCGGTATTTAATTCATCTAAGTCTATTACATCTGCTGTCATAGACATCATTAAGGTAAATAATCCTCCTATACCAAATGAGAAAAAAGGCAATGCAAATAAGAAGAGGTATGGTTTTCCTGGGATAAACAAAAACCAAAGCATAATATACCCTATAATTGAAACAGATTGCGATACTATAAAGGCTTTTTTCTTCCCTATTTTTTTAGACATTTGAGTTACTACAGGAATCACTAAAAAAGTAGTTACCAAAGCACCTACACTTCCAAAAAGCGTTGGCCACCACCATGCGCCATCTGGGCCAGTAGCGCCGTTAAATAAAAAGAATACAATGATAAAATAGGTAAATGCCGCTACAGTATTAAAGGCATTAAAAATTAAAAAAGTAGCCACACATAATTTTCTAAAGGCTTTAATTTTTAGTGCTTGTCCAAAATTAATGATGAATATTGTATGTAAACTTTTTAAGATATTCTTGAAAGTAATACTATCATATTTCTCGTTTAAAGTTGATTTGCTTTTTATAAAAATAGCAGGGATCATTGCAAAAATCATACAAATGATACCAACCCATATTGCTAATTCTCTGACCGCTACTTCACCAGATTCAAAAAAGCTTTTATCATCCATAATCACCCAAAACCAAGGAGCAATTACCCAAGCCCATTGACCGATAAATTGAGCTACCGCCATAATATTTGTACGTTCATGAAAATCGTTACTCATTTCATAACCCATAGCTACATATGGAACACTAAATATTGTTAGTCCAACATAAAAAACTAAAGACCATAAAAGAAAGTAAGTAAAGTTATAATCAACCGTATTGTCTTTATATAACTGCCACATAATGATAAAGGAAATACCCATGATGACAGCTCCCAATAAAACATACTGTTTTCTTCTTCCCCATTTAGATTTTGTATTGTCTGAAATGAACCCCATAATTGGGTCTGTAATAGCATCAAACAGTCTTGGAACTAAGGAAACAACTCCCCACATCCAACCGGGAAAGCCTAAATTTTGAACAAGGACTACAATAAATATACTTATTACAGCAGGAAACATTTGGTTGGCTAGCATCCCAAAACCAAAGGCTATTTTTTGTCCCATAGGGACTTTACTTGTTATTGACATAATTATTAAATAGAATTAATTAGTATTGTTTGTATCGCTTGCGCGCTTATTGTAATAGTTGATTCTTTTTCTCCTAGTGATAATTTAAAACTTTTCTGAGTTGTTCCTTCATTAAAAACCACCACAGCAATAGACCCATCGGTATTTTTAGCAGCAGTAACCATTAAGTCTTCATCTGATTTTTCAACACCTATTATCTCTGCTTCTGGTCTTATGTATTTACTGAAATGAGCCATGGTATAATAAATAGGGGTAAAATATACCTCATCCTTTTCTGGATCTACAATTACTGGGGCTACACACCAATTCTTAAACCAGTTTGGCCCTCCTTGTGTGTCTAAAACCATGTTCCAATCTACCCAACCATCTACCCAGTTATTTAAACAGCCTATAATATCTCTAGCATATCTGTTTACTGGGGCATATTTTGGATGAAGGTGTTTGTCTTTTTCAGATGCCCAATCCCATCCCCAATCAGTAGCCTCTTTGCTCCAGTACCAAGCATCATCTTGCCATTTAGGGATTTCAGAATCTACACAACCTTCCGTTTCTATTAAGTATTTGTTTGGAGCTTTGTTGTGTGCATATTGAAGTGCTTCAGGGAAAAAATCATAGGTGCTTTCATACCAGTGAATTGCTGTGCCATCAAAATATTTTGAAGAGGCATCATCTTTGTACATTTCGTCTACCCACTCTTGTAAGCCAGCTCTGTTTTGGTCATAGCCTAAAATTATTTTGTCTCCATAGCCGTCTGCTTCTAATTTTGGACCTAAATGAAACTGTACAAAATCTGTCATTTCTTTTGGAGAATAATGCATGCTTTCCCAGTTATTTCCATTTCCATGTGGTTCATTTTCAACCGTAAACCCCCAAATATCTATTCCTTCAGCTTTATAAGCAGCTAAGTATTTAGAGAAAAACAGTGCCCAAGTATCATAATATTTTGGAAGTAATTTTCCGCCAACCCAATTATTATTGTCTTTCATCCAAGGGGCGGCAGTCCAGGGAGATGCAATAATGTTGAAGCCATCTTCAGAAATTTTCATAGCGTCTTTAATCATTGGGATAATATCGTCTTTGTCTTCCTGGATAGAAAAATGCTTGAGCTCCATGTCATTTTCAACAGGAGAATATGAATAGTTTGATAGTGAAAAATCACATGAGTTCATGTGTGTTCTAGTCAATGAATAGTTAGCTCCTTCTTTTGAAAAATAGGCTCTTAAAATGGTGTCGCGATTTTTTTGACTTAGTTTATTTAACAAGTATGCTGAAGATTCTGTAAAAGACCCACCAAAACCTGTAATTTTTTGATATGTTATTTCCGGGTTAATACTAATAGAAGAAACATCGTTAGGCTCTGTAAAATTAGTTATTTGGCTTAATTTATTTCCACTTTTTGAAGTTTCTATAACTTTTACCGATAAAGATTTTTCTGATGTGCAAGAGAGGACACTCATAAAGATTAGTGTTAAAAAAAAGTATATCCTAATTAATTTCATTTCACTATATGTTTTTATAATGTATTGTTATTTTTTTTGAAAGGAGGCACATGCACTTCTAGAAGCAAACTGTCCTTATTTCCGTTATATGTTTTTGTAATTGGATTCTTACCTCTTCCCAAGCCTTTAAAAATACTTTCATCCACTAAATCCCACAAAGCATATTTAGCTTTGCCATCAATAGTAAACAACCCAAAATGATTTTCGGAACCCCCTGGGTTTGGAGCATCTTTCCAATGCTCATCAAAAGCTTCAAAATAGAAACAAGAGATTCCTTCCTTTGAAGTCCATTCTCTTATATGTTTGTAAAATAGGGCTTCTTTATATTCATCAGTAGCTTTACTTCCTTTGTTACCATAAAGTCCGTTTGAAAACGAAGCCCATCCTGTTTCTCCAATGTGTATTGGCTTTTGTATTCCTAGACTTTTCATATAATTGGTAACACTATCATATTGAGATACCGCATAATCTTTGGCTCTTAGCATGATGTTATTTACTTTTTCTATATTGGGTTTTTCTTCTTTTGTATACCAAAAAACAGGATTATAATGAGTATCATGCATCGGGTAAGTATGCATAGAAATATAATCTACTTCTTTAATGAGTTTATTTAAATCTTCTGTGTGATATTCATCACTTCCACCGCCCCATGAGGCAAAATTATCTGAACTAGTAATCCAAAGATTTTTTGGAAGTTTTTGGGTTTTCTTCAAGTCTTGTAAATGAGTAACCCATTTGAGGATTACTGATGGTTGAACATAATAACTTGTGGCCCATTTTACCATGGCCTCGTTTCCAACAGCAATAATTTTCACAATACTTGGATATTTATTTGCCAAGGCCACGGCTCTGTTTATTTCCCCTTCATTTTCTTCGCTTTCTATTTGGTGATCTACAGCATTATTTGTCCAAGCATTTTTACAATCTATCCAAGCTCCTAACATCACATACATCTCAAATAAGGGATCTTCACTCTTTAGTTCCTCAATGGCTTTAAGAATTGTTTCCGCTTGAGCTAATTGCACATTATACGTTCTAAGGATTCTAATTTTCATAGCGTAAAGAATTTTCATATCTTCTTTTACTTCCGCTATGGTTGGCTGAATATCTCTGGTTGTTTTTCTATAACCACCATAAGAAATTGCTAAATATTCTGAGTTCCCTAATATATCTTTTGCTGTCAATTGCGTTTTTTGTTTTGATTCTTTTTGCAAATTTTGATTCCTTTTGTTGTTTTTACAAGACAATATGATGCATGAAATGGCTACAGTGTATAGATAAAATTTCAACCTCATAGTGTTTCCTTTTCTATTTTAAGTATGTGCTGTTTATATGCGCATTAATCTGAACCACCTCTCCAGTTCTTTTAAATATTTTCTCACTTGATATCTTATCTATGACTAACGAATCAATTCCTATAGAAGTTCCGTCTTTAAAAGAAATCTCTAGGTGATCTTTAGTGGCAATATGATAGATAATTGGTACTTGGCAATAGGTAAACCCAAGGGAGTTAACTGGCATTTTTATTAGGTTGTTCCCATCAAAAAGACTTAAATACTCAAAGTTGGTTTCTTTAGAAACAAACTCTTCTCTTCTAAGTAAACATGGATTAAAATATAGCTTCCCATGCTTAACAAACACCCCTAATTCACCAAACCTACTAATAACATCTTCTTTAACTTGACCGGTCATTCCAGGTTGTTGAGCTCCTTTTCCTCCGGGAGTATGAGAATACGGGTCTGTTGGAAAAGCACCGTATAACTCTGGTGATTTGTGAACTCCAATCCCTTCATTTATTTCATAAAAGTGCTCTAGTAAATGCCCTATCATTATTTCATCTTCACCTTCGGTTACTGCCTTTAAACAAGATTCTTGAACTGCTACCAATAATTTTGAAACCATATGCCAATAGATAGACCCTAAGCCCTCATAGCCATAAAATGTACCTGATCTACCTGTAAATGCTTTGTGGTTAAAAACATCTTCAAAGGCTTGAAGAATTTTTGGAGTATCTGAGGCTAAAAGTGCACTATACTTTGTCTCTGAAAGTTTTTCTAAGGCTTCAATGACATCAGTTGCATTTTTAAAGTTTCCATTAAAATGAAAGTCTCCATTTACATCTTTTTCTATAATTTCAACAGCCCGGTCTTTTAACATCTCTTGTAATAGTTTTGATGATAAAACGGCTTCTTCTGGGATGGTATTTCTGTCTAAAAACCCTTTTAATTCTTTGAAAGGGTATAGTAAATAACTGTATTGATCTTTTCTAAAAAGTTTACTTTTCTTTAACGCATTTAAAACAGCTAAGGTTTCACTTGCATTTAAATAGCCAGCACTTAAAACAGCAACCTGCCCCTCTAACATTTCACTTAAATAGCTTATAGAAATAGAATTATCAGAGTTTACCGTCATTAAGTTATAAGCATGATACAAATTGTCTTCTCTCTTATTTGCCTTTATAGAGTGCTCTAAATAAGATTTACTCAGTTCAATAAATGCTTTCAATTGATCTATAGAAAGACTTGTTTTTCTTCCTGAAAAAGCATGCTCGTAAATTTGCGCTCTATAATCACTTCCTGCCTGTCCTAGTGCATCTAGAATTAATTTTTTATTTGCATCATTAATTGGGCCCCCTAACATCTTTTTATTTTCTTCAAAAGTTGCTAATACCTTATTAAAAAACACTGAAATTTCATTGGAAATTTCTACCTCTTCAATTGAAGTTGTAGCCAATAGTTCTTCAAAGAAGCTGAAAAAACGCTGTAAATAGTAGAGTGTCACCATAGAAACACCATTCCCAACCAATGCGTTGTTGGCATCATTCCATTCTGGCCTTTGCGTATTCATCCAAATTCCACCCTCAGGAATAAAATTAGAGAGTTTAGCTAAGCAAGTTGCTAGTATTTTTTCTATAAAATTAGCTTTTACAATAAATCTGTGTTCATCGCGTAACAGAGCACCATCTGCTCCTAGTGAAGCTCGTTCTTCACGAATTTTAGCGTCTAAATCTTGGTCAAAAATAATGGTGTCTTTAGGAGTTTTTAGCAACTCTTGATATGGCTTTATTTTGTAAGGAACATTTGCATACACAAATAAATTTTTGGTAAAGAAGCTCTCTAGCCTTCCAGGTTTATGATTGTTCATAAACTCTAAAAATTTCAGCAAGTAAATAATTTGGTGATCTCCCCAATACCCAATATAAGACCAAGGGTCATCTGGTTCTATGGTTTCCCAGTCAAACCCTCCTTTTGTTACTCTGTATGGATTATAGCCATCAAAAGTAGTTGCATTTAAAAACTTATGAATCATGCTTTCAATGAACTCAGGATAAGAATGAGCTAAGGCTTCCCAGTTTTGAAAAATATCGCGCCAATTTCCTTCATAATCTAAAATTTTAGAACCATCAACTTCATTTCTTGTATTGATTGAGAACTTATTCCAGGGCCTACTTGGGTCTCCGTGACGTCTACTAAATTTTAAAGGCATGTACTCCAAACAAAGACGTCTAAAGTTTTTATCGGTATTATCGTAGGCTATTTTCTGAAGTTCAGAAAGAGAAAACATTTCTGGAAGTGTTGCTATAATGCCCTCTGAGGTGAAGGCTACTTTTGTATTTGCTTGTTCTAAATAGTTTTTAAAATCCCATTTTTCAATTTGATAATTATTATCAAAAATACCACCTCGCATAATGTTGAAGAGTGTATTTGCAAAATGACGAGTATCTTTTAAATTATCTGAAGAAACTTGAATTGCATCGGAAGCTGAGTTTAACTCAACAAGGCGTTTTGTTCCTAGATTAATATCATTATTCACCTTCTCTAACAAAGAAGAATCATCTCTAATTTGTTTTGATAGCTCGGCTATATTGGAGTGGTTTTGATGTACGTTGGCAACAATCATCCACTCTTTAGAAGCTCCTTTTTCTAGGAATATATCTGTAGTTAAGAAGTAAGCTCCTTTTTCTGCTTTAACATCTACCTCTTGTTCTAGAGATTTGCCCAATCTAAAATCATTCAGTTGAAGAGATGAAAGTAAATGCTTTGGGTTTTCCAAACCAAGAGACCAAACAATATTTGCTCTTAGAGCTTCACTTGCTTCTGCTTTATCTACCAATATAGCGCTTAACGCAAAAATTCCAAGACCTGTGGCTTCTTCAAGTTCATTTCGTTTATAGGCATCTACTAAATTACTTGATTGGTTTTGTTCATCACTTCCAATACTAGCAGGCATAATGTTTTGAATACCATCAAGTAAGCAAACTTTTACAGCCTCGTTTCCAGTATTTATAAGTTTAGATTTTTTAACAAAACCAAAGACATTACTGGAACTCCATTGATATCTAAATATTAACTCTAAATCATGATTAATTTCTTCAAATATAATTTTGTTTCCATACCTATTTTTATAAAGGTTTTGAGTGGTAGTATAGCTTCCTAAAGACCTAACCGCAAGAGGTTCCCACATAAACTCTTGGGTATCTTTGTATACTTTAAAAATAGATTTATTCCCTGTAATGTCTGCAGATTCTGTAATTTTATCGTCTGTATAATAAGGAAATAAAGCATATTCAGAATTTTTTCTTCCAGCAGTAAGCCCCCCATTACTGGAGATAAACATCCAATGATTAGAATCACTTACAATGCTCATAAAGAAAGGACGCATTGCGTCATTATTTGATATCTGATAATATATTTCATCGTCTATAGTTATAGACTTTAAATGAACATCCTTTTTCTTAATAGAAGTATCTTTTGTTAATGTGTTTGTTTCGTTACTCATTTTTTATGGCACTTAATTTTTTAGTTGAATTTTTGAGTTTGACTGAGTAATATCATCAATATAAAAACTCCCAGAAGTAGTTCCTGGGCCATCAATGAAAATAACCAATCTATTGTATTTATTAGAGGAAGAAAAAGTATATTTTAACTCCTCCCAACCATTTCCAGTATGAAGTACGTTGCATTCTGTTGAAATAGTTTTGTTGTTTTTTCTCTCTAGTTTTAGTAATAAACTTAAGGGATTTTTTGAATAAGCAGTTAACGTAATAGTATTTCCGTTCTCTAAGTGTATAGGATTCTTTAGGTCTATATAATTGCCTTCCCAATTATTTCCTGAGTTTGTAATTTCACCAACTTTTAAAGTTGATGTATCATTTTTTGGTAGCTTAGGGTTGTTTATAATTTTAAAAGAAGCACCATTAAAAGAGATGAAATTAAAAGCCTTAGAATCATCATCAAAAGTAATATGAAGCATAGATGAAGTTCTTTTTTCGGATGACTCAATAATTAAAGAATCTTTCTCTTTTGTTAGATTAGCAAGAACCCTTTCGTTTTCTTTTCCTCTAATGATGGCATCTTTAAGATTTATACCATTAAAATAGCTGTGCAACAAGTTGGTATTAGCTATTTCTTGGTAAGGATTAAATTGATGAATTTTTTGCAGTACATAATAGGCTGCTCTTGGATATAAATTATACAGGCCTTTATTATCTGTTGGTCCTTTAGCACAAACTCCAAACCATTCTTCATTCATATTGTTTTTCCCTTCTTCAAGATCTACTGAGTATCCTCCATTAGCCCAAGTTGCAATAGTGTCATGTTTGCTAACATTTTTTCTGTGATCAAAATCATATTTCCACCAGCCATCACTAAATTGAAAAGTAAAACCACCAATGGTGTTTTCATACTTCCCCATACCTGCGGCATTTTCATAAATTTCTTTCCAGTTCATTAGGAGATAATTTGCCTGAGACCTTTGGTCTTCTTTAGAACTAATTGCGTTAAAAGCATCTGCGCCAAATTCGGTGAATAGAAGAGGTTTGTTTAAGGTCTCCTTCACTGTTTTAAATAGGTTAGTAAAAGAAGCCCCTCTGTAGGAATTAACTCCAAAAATATCTATGTCTCTACATTCTTCTGCTACAATATCAATAAATAGATCATCTCCATTACAAATAGCAACTGGATGATTTGAGTCTAATTCTTTAATTTTTTTAGCAGCCAGATTCATAAGCTTGTACATGGGCCTGCCATATTTTTCTCCAACTGCTTTTTTCTTTGATTCTTCTTCTGGAAAATCTTCAGTTTCTGCACCCGACCAAAAAAGACCATAGTTGTTTTCATTCCCTAACAAATACAATAACAAACCAGGAGTATTTTTGTATTTGTTGACTAATGTTTCTATTTCTGATAGTAACACTTTTTGAGTATCATCATTTGAGTAATCTGTTATGGGCTCCCAAACACCATTAACAGTTAGCCCATACCTGCCAAAAGAATGATTTAACATGGTGTAAATACCGTAATTTTCGAAAATATACTGCACCCATTTAGAAGGGATATCAGAATAATGTCTAATAGCATTTACATTCATTTGCTTTAGGAGAGACATTTCTGACTCTAAACCAGCTTTTATAAGCTCGTCTGGTTTGTTCCAGAAATTAGTATTCACAGCATCTTTTCCAATTGGGATCATATCCCAGTTCATTCCATTAATCATAAAGCTATCTCCATTCACAACTAGAGTACTTCCTTTCTCAAATGTTCTTATAGAAACGATATCAGATTGGGAAAGCATTGAAAAAGTACTCAAAGAAAGCACAGACAACAATAGAATTTTTTTTATGGTAAAGAATTTAAATTTCACTATAATTTTTAGAATTATTGAAAAAAATGATTACTTGCTAATTTAAAGGTAACATTTCATCTTTTTCAAAATAAAACCTCGACAAAAATCATACACTTTTATTAAATAAATAAATTTTAAGGTTTTGGTATTTATTCTGCCTTATTTATTGCTAAAAAAACAAACAAATAGTTTTTTTTAAAGATACAAAAAGAGTTCATGTTGTAGTTTTGTATAGGTGTTTAGTGTATTTGTATGGTTTGAAATTTGAATTTAAATTTTCAACAAACCCTTTATACATACAGACTAAGCTTTTTTCATAAACTAAGTTTCAAGAAAACATGATATTTTATAAAGAGGTAAATAGTTCGTTTATTATAAAAAAAGGTCTTAAATACAATTGTATTTAAGACCTTTTTTTATAGCATTAAGAATAAAATACTAAAAGAAGATTCTCTAATATCCTTAGATTAATATTTTATTGAAATACTTTAACATAATCAATTTCCATAGTATCTTCAGTGAAAGCAGGATCTATATTTCCACCTAAAGTACCACCCATGGCAACATTTAATATTAGGAAAAAATCTGCGTTAAAAGGCAAGTCTACGGAATTGGTTAATTCATAGTATTGAACATCATCAAGATAAATTTTAATAGCACCTTCAGTCCACTCAACGGTATAGAGATGAAATTCAGAAGAAGAGTTTTCTACTGTAGTGTTTTCACCATAGCTAGCATTATTTGACCCCGCAGTGTTAAACCAATGACAAGTACCTAATACTCTTGTTTTATCACCTCCAGTTTGTTCCATAATATCCATTTCTCCAGAATAAGGCCATCCTACAGTTGGAAAATTAGATCCTAACATCCAAATCGCAGGCCAAGTTCCTTGTGCAGATGGAAGTTTT
>OJIK01000349.1_pt1 | contig 14473 bp, 10 predicted proteins | sample 1595571 | NCBI WGS metagenome assembly OJIK01 (sample SAMN05416791, study PRJEB24817) | seawater metagenome | isolation source: Sea water | place: Canada:Atlantic | collected 2013-11 | reverse complement strand
GTGCTATTACGCTGGCGTTCGATGTGCGCCCCGAAGTCTCGGAACAGATCGAATCGATGGGAGCAGAATTTGTTTTCTTGGAATTCGATGAAGAGCAACTCGACGGCGCGGCTACCAATGGCTACGCGCCGCCCTCTAGCCAAGCTTTTATCGACAAGCAGCGCGAGAAATTTCGTGAGCTCGCGCCCTCTGTAGATATCGTTATCACCTCGGCGCTCATCCCTAATCGCCCCGCGCCAGAGCTGTGGACTGACGACATGGTTGCGAGCATGAAGCAGGGCTCTGTCATCGTTGACCTCGCCGCTGAGCGTGGCGGCAACTGCGCACTGACAAAACCTGGCGAGAAATTTGTAACCGACAATGGCGTTACCATTGTTGGATACACCGACTTCCCAAGTCGCATGGCCGCGCAGTCCTCGACTCTTTACGCCAACAACATTCGCCACATGATCGACGATCTTACGCCTAACAAAGACGGCGTCGCAGTAATAGACATGGAGGACGATGTTATTCGCGGCGCCTTGGTTACGCATCAAGGCGAGATCACTTGGCCACCACCGCCGCCAAAAATTCAGGCGATTGCAGCGTCGGCGCCCAAGGCTAAGGAAGTCGTAGAAACCGGCGCCGAGAAAGCTGACCGCGAGCGCCGAGAACTGCAGCGATCGCTTAACAGCACAGCGCTAATGCTTGGAGTGGGCGGGTTCTTATGCCTTGCGTTAGGCTATGTCGCGCCGCCCAGTTTTATGCAGCATTTTATTGTTTTCGTGCTTTCCATTTTTATTGGTTTTCACGTTATCTGGGGCGTCTCTCATTCTCTCCATACGCCGTTAATGGCAATCACTAATGCTATTTCTTCGATCATCATCGTTGGGGCTTTGCTGCAGGTTGTCTCTGGCAGCTGGCTCGTGATGACTCTCGCCTCGATCGCTATTTTGATCGCTTCGGTCAACATCTTCGGCGGATTTTTGGTGACCCGCCGAATGCTTGCCATGTTCCAACGGAGTTAGGTTATGCACAGTTACGAAGGTCTTATTTCAGCTGCCTATGTTGTAGCGGCTATTCTCTTTATTCTTGCGCTAGGTGGATTATCTGGCCAAGAAAAAGCTAAGCGCGCCATTTGGTATGGCATTATCGGGATGGTTTTGGCCGTCGTAGCCACCGTAGGAGCAGCTGGAGGGCAGTGGGTGCTGATGGGCATTATGATCGCCCTAGGCGGCGTTGGTGGCTGGAGTATTGCCAACCGCGTGCAGATGACGCAGATGCCGGAGTTAATGGCCGGCTTTCACAGTTTAGTGGGTCTTGCCGCTGTTTTTATCGGCATCAACGCTCACCTCGAATTAACTGTCGCCAGAGCGGCGATCGATTCGGCGACAGTCAGTGAGTTGGCCGGGTTTGCCGCGACGATTGCAGCTAAGTCATCTGTCGAATTAAGCATCCTCAAAGTAGAAATGGTGTTGAGTCTTTTTATTGGCGCAATCACCTTCACAGGCTCGCTTATCGCCTACGGCAAACTCGCAGAGCGGCTCAGCTCGGCTCCCCTTACCTTGCCTGGTCGGCATATCTTAAATCTCGCGGCTATTCTGCTGTGCGTATGGCTTGGGTATTTATACCTCGTGGGTGGCGGACTGTGGACGCTAATCCTGATCACGCTAATCGCCGGCGCGTTAGGCTGCCACCTCATCCTAGGAATCGGTGGCGCAGACATGCCTGTCGTTGTCTCGATGTTAAATTCCTATTCGGGCTGGGCCGCCGCCGCAATCGGCTTCACACTCAGCAATGACCTTCTTATCGTGACTGGTGCCTTGGTTGGCTCCTCCGGCGCCATTCTTTCGTACATTATGTGCAAAGGAATGAACCGCTCTTTCGTCTCGGTTATTTTGGGCGGATGGGGCGGTGAATCAGAATCGTCTGCCAGCATCTCAGGCGAAATGCGCGAAGCCGACGTCGATAGCGTGGCACAGGAATTGGACGACGCAGACAGCGTTGTCATCGTGCCTGGCTATGGCATGGCCGTGGCGAAGGCGCAGGGTGCTGTTTCAGAGCTAAGCAAGAGACTGCGCGCGAAAGGCAAAACCGTCCGTTTTGCTATTCATCCCGTTGCGGGCAGACTCCCGGGGCATATGAATGTTCTTTTGGCAGAAGCCAAAGTGCCCTACGATTTTGTCTTGGAGATGGAAGAAATCAATCATGATTTCCCTCAAACCGATGTCGTCATCGTGATCGGCGCGAATGACATTGTTAACCCCTCGGCGCAGGATGATCCGGGCAGCCCAATCGCCGGCATGCCGGTGCTAGAGGTATGGAAAGCCCGAACCGTGTTTGTGTGTAAGCGCGGCAGGGGCACCGGTTACTCCGGAATAGAAAACCCCTTGTTCTTTAAAGAGAATACGCAAATGTTCTACGGCGATGCCAAAGCGTCAATTGACAGTCTTTTGCAGAAAATTAGTTAATGGCTTTCAGCACTTCTCTCGTTAAATCCCAGCGATCGAAGCCCTGTCTGCCATAGTCTAGCCCCCTTCTTACGATAACGAGATCATGGCTTGGCACCAAGATGGTGAATTGCCCACGATTGCCTGAGGTGGAATACGAGTCATTGGGCACGTCATCTCGACCATCTGGCACAAGCCACCACTGGCCGCCATAAATGCTGTCGATCTCTGCTGTCGACGGAGCGGGGGTTCGGACAAAATCGATCCATTCTTTTGACAATAAGCGCTCTCCGTTCCATACGCCCTCGTTGAGATAGAGCAAGCCGAAGCGAGCCAAGTCTCGCGCGTTCGTGTAAACCTGACTGCTGAGAATGAAATCGCCGAACCTGTCGGTGCTCACCAGCGTGTTGCGCATACCGATACGATCGAGCAACGCCTTGCGCGGGAATTCGGCATAGTCTTTCTCGCCGCCCAACGCGCGTTTCATTGCATAAACCGCGAGCAGCGTATCGTAATTTTCGTAATCGAACCGCGCGCCGGGCTCGCGTATCAGCGCCCTACTGCGTGCACCCGTAACAGAGCTCGCGCCCGCCCAATAGGAGAGGCCAGAGCCCGTTGCGTACTCGAGGCGGTTATTGTCGATACTCTCGAGACCGCTAGACATATTTAACACATGCCGTAGGGTGATCTCGTTTCTCGGATCAGCTTCTGGCGAGGCAGCCGCGGGGAACCAGTCGAAGCCAAGCGGCGCATCGAGCGTCATCCTGCCTTCGTCGACGAGCATTCCGATAAGCGTTGCGCCAATACTCTTTGCCGTCGACCAGGTTCGCGTACGCGTCGTCATATCGAAGCCAGCTGCATAGCGCTCGTGAACGATTTCACCTTTGTGCACGATTAATAGACTGATCGTTTTTTGCTCGGGTGTCTCTCGGTCGAACGCCCAGTCGGATGCGGCAAGCAGCGCGGCCTGATCGATAGTCGCAGGGAGCGGTTTCTCTTCAACGAGATCGCCGTCCGGCCAAGGGATTCGCGCAGGATTGCCAGGCGGGTAAGGCAAGATTAGTTCCGGCAGCTTGTCGATATCTGCAAGGGTTTGGTCTGGCGGCAAAATGATGCAGCCATTGCCTTCGCGAAACACCGCACGCATTGTTGGCGCGGCGCCCGGCGCACCAATTTCGACAGCCTTTAAGTCCCAGTCGACGCTATAGTCCCCGCCCTCTGCAGTGCCAATAGGATTCGGCAGAAACGCCAACTCATCGGCAAACACCTGCTCAAGCGTGCGCTCGGACGTGAACAGCCCATTGCACATAAAGACAGCCTGCTGACCGCGGCTAATCATCTCGCGCTGAGGCTGCCAGTAGTCGTAGGTGTCTTGCTGCTGCGCGTGCGCAGGTGTGGCTAGCGCTACAAGCAGTCCGAGACCGGCACTAAACTGTTTTGCAATTAACTTGGGCATAATTTGCTCTTATAAGGAATCGACACTCAGTATCGCCGGTAACTTGTTATTCGTAAATCGAGACTTACCTCGTACTTGCAGCAGGTGCGTTCACCTCTCAACAGCCTACAAAGAGCCGCCCCCAACGACTGCAATCAGATAGGGTCCCCCGGCGGCATTGTCAGCGCCTTGGCTGGCACATTCCGCGTCGGGTCTGCCTGCCAACGTCGAATGTCTGCCACAGCAGTAGCTTGATGCGAACTGGGGCTGCGTATGCGCTCAAGCCTGCTAGCAAGTCGTGCTAGCGCCTGCGTAAGCACCGCCCTCACCTCTCCCGAGTTTTCATCGCTCGTGGCCTGAGTCATCATCTCGTTGATTGTGACGCGCTGTGCTACGTGCAGCACCTGCGTGAGATAGTCACTCCCCTGTGCTGGCGCATCCCAGGTCACCTCGAGCAAACGATCGACTACCTCCTCGAGGTTCGGGTAGTCACCTAGGCTGCCGTAGGCGACGAGTCGCGCCATACGAGCGGGATGTAGCAGAATCTCGAGCGTGAGACTCGCCGCAGCTTCCGCCGCCCCTAGCGGATCGAAAAGCAGTTGAGTGCGGCCGGGAAAAGCCTCACCGGTAGCGTAGCGATGGGCAGAAGGCGGCAGCATCTTAAGAATTTCGGGATCGATTGCGAGGAACTCAGGCGTGAGCGTAGACAAGACGGTCTCGAGCGCGTCACGCTGCTCGTCAGCCTCCACAATAGTAAGCGGTAACTGACCGTCGCCGCGAACGGCGTAGCGATAGTCCGCTCCGCCGACGCTCTGTGCAGCAGAGTTCAACTGAAAGCGATGATGCATGTATAGCGGCAATAGCGCCCACTCGAGTTCCGAAATCGGTGTGCCGCGATCAATAACGTTCTGACTGAAATTCTCCAAACCAATACGGCGAACTTCGATCTCGTGCTTGAGATGCTCTACAAGGTTGTCGCCGTTGTCCCAGACTCCTGCGAATTGATGCCCGGCACCGCGGAAATTATTGTTATTGTGGTCCATGAAGATCAGGCCGGTATCGAGGCTTTCTTGCACGATTGCTGCGAGCTCCTCGGCTGCATCGGCATCAGGGGCGAACTGCGAGTAGGCATAGCGCACGGCGAGCTTGTCGTATTCGCCGATACGCTGCACATAGGCATTCGACAGGTCGATGCGGCCATCGTCTGTGATCTCGATTAACGGTGCAGGATAGTCCATCACGCTCTCGCGGCCATAGGCGCTGGCAATATAGTTGTGTGGAAATCCCAGCGTGTGCCCAACCTCATGCGCCGACAGCTGCCGCACACGGTCCAGCGCCATATTCACCGAAGCCGAGGTATCCGCGACCACATCTGCCATGTAAACGAAAGCGGGCACCAGCGCCTGACCCATCAAATAGTCTTGGCGCAGACGCAGGCTGCCGAGGTTAACATTACCCTTGATGATCTCGCCCGTACGCGGATCCTGTACCGAGCCACCGTAGGAATAGCCGCGCGTGCGGCGATGCGTCCAGTGAATCATGTTGTAGCGTACATCTTGAGCATCCGCTCCTGCGGGCAGTTCGCGCACCTGAAACGCATCGATGAATCCGGCCGCGTCAAAGGCCTGATTCCACCACGAGGCGCCTTCGATCAGCGCCGTTTTTATCGGCTCCGGTGTGCCTGAATCAACGTAATAGACGATGGGCTCAACCGCTCTCGAGCGCGCCGCAGTGGGATCGGCTTTTTCTAGACGATGGCGAGCAACGAGACGGACATTCTTGTCGGTATCGATATCTGTGCCGTAGTCTTGGATAGTGGGACCGAACGTGCCGATGCGCGGATCAGCTAGCCTAGGCTCGAAATTGTCGTCTGGCAGTTTTACGATCGAATGATGTTGGCGAAGGGTTATCGAATTTCCGCTAGCGGCAACCGAATTAACCAAGTTGCCAGGATTGCTGCTCGTGAATGTCAGCATCGCCTCGACTTCGACGTTTTCTGGATAGCCCGCGGTATTGTCCAAAAATAGTGCGCTACGTGAGGTATCCAGCGAGAACGCGCCCTGATTGCTTCTCGCAATCTGCCCAACGACATCGCGCGCATCGCGCAGGAAAAAATTGGTGGCATCAACCAGCACACTGTCGCCTTCGGCCGCGACGATATCGAAGCCCCAGATAACCGAAGGCGCAAACGCATCGTTGACTGCCTGCACCTCTAAAGGATTGTCACTCGTTGCCCTGTACCGGTAGTTGGGCTCAACTAATAACACCCTCGGACCCACACGCTGAGCGGCGAGTACATAAGTGCCGCGAAGCTGACCTCGATCGATACCAATCGGGTTTGAACCTAAGCCGGAGCCCATCGATATTTGATAGAGAAATTCGGTGTCGAGCTTGTCGATCTCCCAGTATAAATTGCCCGAGGCATCATCCCAATATAAGTTGAAATAGCCCTCTATTGCTGTGTTGCCTGCAACGGTCTCGCCGATTGTGGGCATTTCTTGTGCATTGGCAGCATGAATGCCCGATACGAGTGCGCAAAAAAATACGGCACCAATGTAGCATTTGCGCAAAAGTGTTGATGATCTAAGCAGTTTTCTGAATAAATGCATGGCGGCTCTACTCACGATTCCTAGTTTCTGAAGTTGTCGGGGCGGTAACTATTTCTAACCTACAAGACTATGCAGGAACAGCGCCAGTATTGGCAAAAAATTACTGTTCGTTAATTAGGCACGATAGGCGAGTTTTCGCACGACACAGTAAGCGATCATCGCCACGCTGGCTGCATTGGGCGACGAGGTTTTGTCATTCACTGGGGCGCAAGCCAGGCAGCTAGTGGTCATTGATAGCGCGCATGAATGCAATATGAGTCATACATAGATCATTAATCTTCCATGGCAGCTCCTTAGGCGGAGAACGCCCCAAAGCCTTTTCTAAACCCGTTTGCTACTAACGAAGCACTTTAACCTCAGCGATACAGAGATGAGTCCGTATAGGGCTTCTGGAAAAATTCTCTTCGCGCGAAGTGGCAGCAGGGCTCGCGACCGCCGTTGCTTACCTCTAGATTTTGCGTACATTGACCGATAATGTGCTGAGTCCAGAAAAATCACGCAATGTTAAAAAGAAGCACTGAAAGTACTGCTGACATAAGAACCCAGCGCTTTTTCATAAGAACTCCTAACAGCGAGGGTGCCCTCTGTTGTAGGTTCAATTCCTAGCAATCTCAGCCAGGCTAGTACCGGCTGAGAATGGCTGTGCATGTTACTCACGGGAAATGACTGCATAGAGAATGCGGGAGTCGACCATGTCCGCCCAGCGCGCGGCGACTCCGGTGCATTCCAGGCATCAGGACCCGATAAAGTGCCCTCCCAGACAGATGGATAAGCTTCTCCATGGCGCTGCAAAGACATCGCTTCCCACTGCGCGAGGGCAAATTCTGGGTCTATCTTTGCCGTGGCCCAGATAAGCGTCATGTTAATAGAGTACCAAATGCCACCAAGCGTCCCCTCTCCTACCCGGCTATTGCTTAAGTCGGGAGGCCAAATAACCCGCGCTCCCAAGGGACTATGCATACAATGCCCAGTTTTAAATATTTCGACGAGGGATTTTGATTGTTCGCTTGATGCGGCTCCACATAAGATCGCCCAAGGTTGAACCTCCAACCAACATCTATCTCGACCGATCACAGTACCTTCGGGCTGAGATTCAGTAGGCGGGCCATAGCCCCGGTCGAACCAACGTCCATTCCAACTGGCGGCGACCAACTCGCGCAATTGATGCGCAGCACTCCGGCAAAGATCTGCCGTGTCGCGCTCTCCTAAGTTCTCCATTAGCGGCGCAAATCGATTAAGCACCCAGCTACCCATTGCCGAGTTCAGGACCGAACTTCCCTTTTCGATCATCGAGTTCTTGTCGATCATCGGGTCTTGAAGAACCATATCGTTCCAATCGCTATTTAAAATACGTACGTGACCATTCTGGCCTCGACCAACATAATCAATAAAAAAATAAGCCTGCTTTTTTAAATTATCTTTAAGCGTCGTACTCGCCGCAGAATAATCAGGGTGATATTGCTGAGGAAGCTCGAACGCGGCCAAGTCACCGGTTACTGCCGCGTATTCGCTCGCTAACCACAGCGCCCATAGGTTTTGGTCAGAGGGACGCAGCAATTGGGTAAGAGGCTTCTTATTTCCTGTCAGAGCGTAAGGCAGGTCTCCGTCTGGGCTGCCCCAGGTACAAGTATTGCGAAGAACAGACAACGCAAGGTCAGGTTCGGAATAAACCAGTGGAATCGCGTGTTGAAGAGAGTCTCGTGCAGCGGCATTCCCACCTAGGCCAAACCCATAAACTGAGGACTGATTCAAGGTGTGCCCACCTAGGATCGCGTCTTTGTTCGCCCCGCCCGAAAGCATGGCGACATGCCATGGAATTTCGCGAGCAACATGAGGGACGCTGAGAGACGTTGTCTTAGGGACTCTTGACCTCACCTTATTGAGCTGCTGCTCATAGAAACTTTCAGGCGACGAGATTTCTTCACCTGTCGAACGCCCGACACGAAACCATAAAGTTTGGGTATCACCTGGCTTTAAGTCGAGTCCAGTTTCAATTTGCAGTGTAGGCCATTGATCATTTTCCAATGCGGACATCTGCCCGCTATTTTCTGGGCTTAAGTCCTCGAGCAGTAATGTCGCAGGCGCTCCTATCGTCTCTGCTGGTTCATTGAAAATCTCTTGTGCGACGATTTTTTGCACCGAGCGATTGATGTCGTAACTGACTCGCAAAGCTGCTTTGTCACGCAGTTCGTCGGGCTGAAATGTGTTTAGAAATCTCGGGCGCAGCGGCCATGACTCGATATGAGTCAATTGGCGCGGCTCTGCGTCTAGCGATAAAGTTAATTGAACCTTAACCAAAACCCACGACCGATCGCCTTCCGGACACAAAATAGTCCTCTCTAACCTCAATCCTTCGTATTCTGAGTGGACAGAGAAATGAGTGGGGCCAAATTGCCGAAGAGGTACAGTGTCTCTCGGACGATCAGAGTATAGAGACCCCCAACGCACTCCTCCCGATTCAAGGATAAGCGAATGACCACAGCCGTAAAGATCATCTTGATAGAACAGCCAGCGGTGACCTTCTCTTTCTTCGAATATTCCAATGTCTCCCCTATTAGAGGCGACGACTTGCAATGCCCGATTTCCAATAACATGGAAATGGCGACGGTTTTCTGGCCGATCAATCGGATCCCATAGCGAATTCAGATCAGCGTCTTGATCAATAAGATAATCAAACACAGGTAGGCCGTCCTGTGTCTGCCATTCTCCAAAGTAATTTTCAACTTTAGAGATCTTGCTAGGCTTAGTATCTGCCGGAGTCGTGGTGCATGCGGGAATTAGTCCGAGTCCCGCACCAAGCCATCCAAAATCTTGTATAAAGCGCCGGCGTTTCATTCGTATACCCGACTCACTTGCTCGCTTAAGGGAAATTCATTAATCCTTCAGTCAGAATTATCGTAACTCCAGACGGGTCGGTTAATGCTGCTGACTTTATCCCCAACGAGGTAAGAAATTTCGAGGGAGGCGCGATAGATATTTGCTTATCTCGCAGTGTCTGTATTGCCCTATCCAAATTTTTGACTTCAAAACCAATGCTATCTATCGCAGAGCCGCTAGTGGCGAATCGCGTCGTGGATGAGTCAGCAAAGCTCAAATTCATTCCCGGTACATTTGTCGTTGTCGAAATACTGCCACGGGATCGAATGGATAGGTGAAAGGCAGAGAGATACCAATCGAGAAGAGACTGATATTCAGACGTGTAAAAGTGTAGATGATAGGCAGTGGCGGCCACTGGAAGCGCTTGATCTTCTTGTAGTTCGACGTAAATTTCATCAGGCATTGTGATGTACGCGTTCTTTTGGCCCTCGGCTCCTATAAACTCTCGCCCGACTTCGAAGCCAGCTGACCGCCATTTATCTAAAAAAGTTTCGATATCTCGCACCTTGAATCCTATGTGATCCATGACTGTTCTGCGCGATCCTATCGATTGCTCATCGTTAGTTAACAATAGCATCATGTTAGGCAACTGGATGATCGTGCTTTCGCCTTCGTAGGCTACTACCCCGCCAAAGTGATTTACCCAAAGTGAAGTATGGTATTGCGTGTCCGAAACATTGAGGCGAACGTGCCCGAACGCGAGACCCTCACTGTTGTGTTCTGCGAGTTGTCCAAAGGCGTTGCAGCTTAAAAAAATGACAATGAGTAGACCGATTTTTACCATCGAAATGTACATCCCATTCTTTCCCTACTCTCTAATTTTTTTTCGCTTTCGTGCTTCATTAATGACCACAGAAACGGGCCCATTGCCTACGTTCGTAAGGCGGTATGCTATTTCTCCTCGCTGCCATTCCCAATCTCCAGAACGCCTGAGTTCCTCCGTTATTCCATCCTCACGCTCAATGTGAATCATTCCTGGGGACACCTGAGTAATGAATCCGGAATTTTGATGGCGAATTATGGGGGTCGATTCTTCGAGTTCTAATTCCAATCTATACGATCGGAACCATTGATCCTCGAGTTGAGGTAGTACATTAAAACCGGTAGGCAGGTCGTCTTGCTGCACGGATCCTGATGAAGAGTTTACCAACGCTAGAATTCTTAGAAGATAGTCGCCTTCGTTTCTTATACTGTGCGTAAACGGTGATGAAGCATATTCAGTAACAGCGCTGACCTCGCCCTTTAATGGACCAGAAGAAGAGCTTAACCGCGTAAGCAAAATCGCTTGATCGTGTAAGTGCTCTAATGATTCGTCACCCGGATTTAACTGCACGTCCAATAGATAGAAATCTTCCTCATGATAGACAGTTCGATGCCTGGGCTCGTCTAGAAGATGAACCGCTTCACTCTCTAAACTCAAAGAACCTTCTGTTTGGCTTCGCCCACAAGAAGAGAGAATTGGCAAGAGGGCAGCGAGCGCAACCAACCAGCGCGCTCTTAAAAATCTTATCTTTATACCGAGCATACTACCTCCTTGTCTTTGCGACCTCATTTATCTTAATCGCATAGTTACGGTGCATACGCTCTTCCTATTCAGATATATTTAGCATCCAAATAGGAAGTCGCAATTCAAGTCAACGAGGCTCAAATCCTTGACTTTACAAGCTCGACATCGCTGTTTCGCCAGAGCTCATCAAATTGTCGCTTAACAATCGCCGCTTCTTGGGCTCGGCCTTGCGATTCAAGCGATTGATATAAGCCAAATGTCGCCCAGCCGTTACGCTGATTCCACTCTAAATCTTTACGGTAGACTTCTTCCGCTTCTTCCGCTCGACCCGAAGCTAATAATGCGGCTCCAAGATATAAGCGGATTGACTGCGACCAGTCTGGCGGCTCTGTGTAACTGAGATTATCTTGATACTCAACTGCGTGACCAAAATGCATGATTGCATTATCAAAATTGCCTTTCGCCTCCTCGATCTCACCGAATAATGCGTGCATTGCAAGACTTAGAACATGGTCTGCCGGAGTTGGACCAACTCCAGATTCATTGACACCGTCCGCTGTAATTTGTTCTCGTAAAAGAGCAAGTTCAGCCTCTGCAGGCGCAATATGCCCTTTGGCGGCATGGGCGCTGCCCATTACGTAGGCCCACATGCCCTTTAAGTAGGGCGTATTGGCTAGCTCTTTATTCGTCGCATTATTCGCGTGTATTTCATCCCACCTGCCGAACACTTTATCCGTTATCCAGACATGTGCTGAATTCTTATTGTTGCCGCCCAAAGATCCTATACCTGCCCCCGAATTTTGAATGGCTGCTGCGCTTGCACCCTCATAGTTTCCTTGAAGCATGTTGGCGTAACGAACAAAATCGAGGGCATGAGGTTTGTGGATTTTATGGGAGAGAGGGTAGGTTCCGATCATAGGGAAATTAGTGTCACCCCATATTTCTGCAAACTGATCATCGACTATTTGAGATCTTTCGTTCGATAAAATCGCTTTTTCATACTCTCCTACACGGAGATAGATATGTCCCGGCATGTGAACCATATGGCCTGAAATGGGCAGAGTCGCTTCAAGCTTCTGTGCCGACGGCATAGCGAGTTCAGGCTGACCAGAACCTTCCATTAAGTGGATATAGAGATGATTAGCGCCGGGGTGATCAGGCTCAATTACCATAGCAGCCTCTAGTGCAGCTTTGCTTTCCAATGCACCGGGTTTAGCAGAACCATCAGATTCCCAATAATCCCATCGCGTGGTGTTCATATAAGCTTCACCGAAGACTGTCGCAATATCGGCGTCGTTCGGATACTTCTCGTGCAAACTGCGCATCGCAGCTAGAAAAGCAAAGTCTCTTTCCCTGTTATCGGGTATCGCGTCTTTGTTGTAGAGCACAAATGTAGCGTTAATTAGATCCTGTTCTAGCTGGCTCCCATTGCTCGCTAGATCAAGCGCCTGACGGATCGCCGCCAAACCTGCTCCTTGCGGATCATCCGGCAAATTTACATACCTACTATTGGGATTAGGGCCTGCGGCGTGTGCTACACCCCAATAAGGCATCGGGTTTGTAGGATCTAGCCGCGAGGCTTCTTGATAAGAGGCGATTGATTCAGGGAAATAGAATCCCCATGCCATTCGCAAGCCTTGATCGAAAAATGTCTGAGCAAGGCCGGAATTCGAGTCTATTGAACGGCTATAAGTTCCTCCACCGGGTACCAGTACGGCGAGGGCATCGTCATCTGACTGCGAAAATACAGTTGCCGAAGCCCCTAGCAGGGGAAACAGAATTAAATATATAAATGAAGGCAATGCGGCTTTCCTATTCATGCTAATTTTCCTTGTTAAAAAAATACAATGTCGGCGCCTCTTTGTTATATTCGCGGCTTATTCTGGGACGATTGAAGTCGGCAATCACAAGTTTCAATAGCTGGAATCATGAGGTGAGCATAGGGAATTATTTCAAATATTACAACGAGATCGATCATAGATGATTATTAAACTGCCCAGTCATAAAAAAGATCTTTGGGCTCAAATATAAAGTGTGTGGCTCCTTGGAGGCAATGCTTGTGCTCCTCAGTTTTCTAACCTGCCCGATTTATTCCGATAAGCACTGGCGTTGACTAAGTCGAACTGCAGCGACAACCTCACAACCCTAAGGTAGAACTTCATTAATCGGGAGAGCATGACTTCGCTATCACTGTTGTTCTAGTTACCCCTAAGCACTTACAATAGCGATCGAAAGAACGGACTGCTCATTGAGGACCAGTCGCCAATTAGTAGACCACTACAGGATCGTAAAATATGATTATAGAATACCTTTCATCTCTTTTCGGTTGGTTGATATGGGGCTGGATAGGTTTCATGTGGCTTGCCATGACCATAAGCATGATAGGGTCAGGATTTAAATCAGCTGGCGCTACAAGCATGTTTGCACTGTGCGGTATTTTCGGGTTGCTGCTGATCCAAGTTACCGGAGCTGAAGTGCCGTTCCGAACACTCTTCGATTTATAGTGTTCCCAATGGATGAGTCCTACTGGCCAGCGCTTGCGTGGATGATCATCTTGTTAGGTGCTAGGGCTTACATCCCCTCCGTCAAAGAGTGGAGTGAAGTGAATCCGGTACTATTTACCGTAGGGCTTTGGATAGGCGGTTCTTCCGCTCTAGCATTAATCTCCTCTCTAGCAAGCTAAGAACTCGGCGGATCAAAAGGCACAAAAAAGCCCACAAACAAGTAGTGGGCTTAGAAGTCTTCTCGGACGTTACGGGAAGTATTTATGGTGGCGGGGGCAGGATTCGAATTACGTGTGTTTTTCAGAAATTTTATAGCGCGTTTTAGTATTTCTTGTTTGGGAATACCGCATAGGCGAGCGGCAAGTTTGAAAGGGACAAGTCCATTGCCTTGAATCATAAGCGCCTTATGCTGCATCGCTTCGTTACACCCATGTTTGAAAATTAGTTACGCGCTTATTGTTAACAGATAGTCGCTTTCTCAGAATTAAACCAAGCAGCTACTAATAGCATATGGTGTGTATCTTAATTATTTGCTAACTGAGAGGACGTTCATTCTGCGGCATCAATCTTAAAGTCTTCCTGAAGCTTGCCCCAATGCGTTCTAAGCCCATTTTTATGGGCATCCTCCATCGGCAGCGCTTTGAGCGCTTCAGGCCAAAGTCCCCTTGCCTTCCTCAGCGTGTCATCCAAATGTGGCTTTATTGCTCGCCATGGAATACCTGACTTATCTGCCCACGTTTGAAAGTGCTCCATGGTGACCGTATAACACTCCTTCGTTTTACCGAGATTGAGCGCGTACTGGGTTTCGTTTTCGATATAGACATTGGTTGTGACTATATCGTAAGCAGGAGACAACCGTGGCGTTATCTTATCGGAGTATAGAAGGTTCCAGTTCTTGAGATGTGCATCGCCATTTACCAAGAGAATATTCACCAGTAATCGCCTCGCGAACTGTTGAGCGTCGGCGAGCCCGTCGCCAGAAAGTCATAAATGACTTTGCCGATATTTTCGTAATTAGCGGAGGTGTATTTTTCGTGCGGGTACTTCACCAGAATTTGCGCGAAGTCTTCCATGTGAATACGCTGATCATCCGCTCGGTCGAAGCGCTTGAT
>OJIK01000348.1_pt1 | contig 14505 bp, 13 predicted proteins | sample 1595571 | NCBI WGS metagenome assembly OJIK01 (sample SAMN05416791, study PRJEB24817) | seawater metagenome | isolation source: Sea water | place: Canada:Atlantic | collected 2013-11 | reverse complement strand
TGGGCTCGGAGATGTGTATAAGAGACAGCGATTGCAGGAAACCCTGAGCTTGAACAGGAGCAAACCTGGCGCTACAACGTAAATCTTGACTACCGCCTACCGAACGATGGCGGCGTGTTGAATTCCAGATTTTTCTACTATGACGTGTCGGAATCGATCGGCAAAGTAGATGTAACGACCAACCCCTCGACGCCAATCAGCGCCAATGGCAACGTAGGCGATGGTAAGGTCTTCGGCCTGTATCTGAATGCGAGTATACGGCTAAGTTTTCTCGATCTACCCCAGGCCGTAGTTACAGCCGCATTGAACTTCGAAGACGCCACTATCTTCGACCCACTCATAGGCAAAGAACGCACAGTCATTCCTTTCGACCGCGGCGGCTTTCGCCTGGGGTATAGGCAGGACATACCCTCACAGAACCTGAGCTTCGGCATCAACTACCAAGATGCCTTCGGCGATGTAGGCGGAACAGGTGGCAATCGCGTTCGCTATGATATCGACAACGTTGTCTTTTTCGGCACAGGAAAGCTTCGCCCAGAACTTAAACTATTCGTCGAAAAACTCGGATATGGGAACTTCACCTACCGCGCTGAAGTTAACAACGCCGAAGACCAGATACGCTGCCTAGAACGCAAGCGCTACAACGGCTACCTCCGTGACGGCAACTTGCGCGAGACGGAGAAACCCTGCTCGACTACTGGCGTTCAATTTGTATTCAAAGTTCGCGCGAACTTTTGATCTCTTAGCGGTATCCCTCGTCAGTGTTCCAGCGCGAAGCTACTATTAATTCGTAGCAATACGATCAGAAATACACTCATTTTTTCAACAGCCTCAAAATGACTCGAAGGCCTAGCAATAGGTGCAGATAGTTACAAATACACGGAATTCGCTATTCATCGGCCAAATTATTGCCCTAGATCAGGCATTGCTCGGTTATGCATGGGAGTGATAGCCCCGTATTGCTACGCCATGAATATCAGGTAAAGATTGTATTGTTAACTAGCTCCCTTATCGGCTAGCAATGTAATTGAGAGGAGAAAACCATGTATAAGACTCTTCTTTGTGCGATAGAAGCTTCACCGGAAAGTAAAAAGGTTCTAGCTAAAGCTACCGAGCTAGCCAAGTGTTTCGGGAGCAAACTTATCGTAATTAACGTGCTGCCCTATACACTGCTCCCGAGGGACTATCAAAAGAGTTTGCGAGAAGACGTTGTTCCTAAGATTGAGAAAATCGCCGCTTCCTTTGACATCACCAGAAAGAACTGACTTATAAAAATCGGCAAACCCTATGAAGTAATCTGCAAGGAAGCTAGGAGAAAGAAGGCTGATATGATTATTCTCGGAACTCATTCTAAGAAGGGATTGCGGGCTACAATAGGCTCCACAGCAACGGGTGTATCTAACCATGCCAAGTGCGATGTGACATTGTTAAGGATATAGCTTTCCCAAAGCGATTGAGCCCATTCATACAGGAATAGGCTCAATTTTCACACGTAGCATTTTTCCTGCCGCTTTAATCTAGCAAGCCGCAGGTACGGCGATCAGTTGACACCACGACCAACATCTTGAATGGTCTGTTGAGACTGCGTTGCTATTCTGTCTTGCTGATTTTGAGTCATGCAAATGAATTGGGAAATATTACTCCCCGTTGGTCGCTCTTTGGTGCAGACCAATTTTTCTCCTTCTGAGCTCACAGTTTCATTATAGGCGTCGACCTGCCTCTGCGACCTGATTCTTGGTATACCGTCCTGCTCATACATACTTTCGCAGCCAATAAGTGTTGCGGCCAAGAATATAACTGCCAGAATAGTTTTCATTTAATTTCCGTTTCTCCAAGTATTTTAGTTATGCCAACGCCAACGCTTGCTGGATATCAGCGATGATATCATCAACATGTTCGATACCAACGCAGAGTCGCATCGTCTCGGGGGTCACACCAGCTGCTAACTGCTCTTCTTCATTAAGCTGCCTATGCGTGGTAGAAGCAGGATGGCAGGCAAGAGTCTTAGTATCACCGATATTTACCAAGCGCTTAATCATAGCCAGAGCATCATAGAAACGAACACCTGCGTCGAAACCCCCTTTGATGCCGAAGGTCAGCAGGGATGCAGGAACTCCACCACAATACTTTTGCGCTAGGGCATGATTAGGATCGCTCTCAAGACCACCAAAACTCACCCACTCCACACTGTCATGCCCCTGCAGATATTCAGCAACAGCCATCGCGTTAGTACAGTGCCTTTCCATTCGCAGGCTGAGTGTTTCCAATCCCTGCATAATTAAAAAGGCGTTCATAGGCGACAAGGCGGAGCCGGTATTACGCAGCGGGACGGTTCTTGCCCTGCCTATATATGCCGCCGCACCCAATGCCTCCGTATACACAACTCCGTGATAAGAAGGCTCTGGCTCATTCAATTCCGGGTAACGATCCTTATGTTCGGCCCAGGGAAATTTACCCGAGTCCACGATCACGCCCCCGATAGAGGTACCGTGACCACCGATGTACTTAGTTAGGGAATGCACGACGATGTCGGCGCCAAAATCGATAGGATTACAAATTACAGGTGAAGCCACAGTATTATCGACGATCACAGCAACTCCGTGCTTGTGAGCAGCCGCGCAGACGGCTTCTAGATCGATGATATTGCCAGCAGGGTTTCCGATAGTTTCGCAATACACAGCCTTAGTCTTGTCGTCGATTAGCTTCTCGATCGCCTCAGCCGAATCATCTTCCGCGAAACGAACTTCGATACCTTGGCTAGGAAACATGTGGGCAAATAGTGTGTAGGTGCCGCCATACAACTGCGGCGTCGAAATAATATTGTCACCCGCTTTCGCGATGGTTAGAACCGAGTAGTTGATCGCCGCCATGCCCGAACCCACTGCCAATCCCGCGATACCACCTTCCATCGCGGCCATGCGCTGCTCCAACACATCGTTGGTAGGATTCATGATCCGTGTGTAGATGTTGCCGGGCACCGCCAGATCGAATAGATCAGCGCCATGCTGGGCGCTATCGAATTCGTAAGCGACTGTCTGATAGATAGGAACAGCCACGGACTTGGTAGTGGGGTCTGTCTCATAGCCCGCGTGTATGGCTAGGGTCTCTTTTTTCATAATTGTGTACTCCTTAAATTCTGATGGTTCGTTTATACATGACCCTCAGTGAGTCTGCAATTGAGAGAGGCTCGATGGTATGGGATAGCTGTTCGATGGTTTTGCCTTGCTGCTTGGGAGCTCGACCTAGCTAGGCCTTGGGTAGACGAGAATTAGCATCGCAGAATCTTTTCTCTTCGCGATTTCTACTGAGGTTGCTGCGTAAGCCAGGTGTTAAAACGTGCAACCATGCAGTCGGCAATCATAACGATATCTCCTTGCGCTAGCACCGTGCACTCTTCAAATTGTTGAGCGGAAACAGCAACGGTGAAACGGTTAGCCAGTTGATAATTGCAGGCATGAATACTTACGTATTCCCCACCCTGCCAAACTCGCCCACAATGATCATTGATCAGCGCGCCTGCCATAGATAAAGCATAGTCCTCGCCTTCCCATTCCTGCGCCGCGCTGGCGTTAACCGCTGCAGCAGCAACTACTAGACTTAAAACTAGACACGTAAATATTTTTCTCATTGATCTCTCCAAAGCGCTAATGGGCAGGACTTGTGTACTCGAACTGGGGAGCGAAAAAGTACACTTTTGTAGTTAAGCGAGGTTATTTAAACAAAAAATAGGGTTAGAGTAAAAATACGCTACTGTATTTTTACTCTAACCCCATTTATTATAAAATTTGCTGGGGAACTCTGCGAATTTTTCCTAGATCATAACCCTCTTCAGCTATGATTTTAAGCAGTCGATCGTAGTCGGTCTCGGCGATGATAGGTTCTCTAGCCATCAACCAAACATAGTCTCTTTTGCTTCTGCCAATTATTGTAAATTGATAGTCTGTATCAAGATAGACTATTCGATATTCTGCTTTAATAGGCCAAACAAACTGCATCCCCCATACCGCATTGCCAGAGCCTTCTCGAATAAAAGCTGTTGGATGATACATCTTTTTCTTACCATCGAACCCTCCCTGATTAAAGGAGAAAGTTGTAGCAATTTTGCTCCCAACTGGTTCGCTATAGCTTTCAATAGCATTGAACGCTTGGGTTTCAATAAAAGTGGGAATATTCGCTATGACGAACCAGTCACCAGCAAATCTAGTGAGATCAACTGATGCAACTGTTCCGATTGGTGGTAAGTTCGAAACAGACCTGCAGCTACTAATCAGCAGCAGGCTAAGCAGCAATAGCGCTTTCATTAGGTCCATGACTTCCTCCCTTTCACTGAATTACCCACCAGCAGTGTTCGAAGCAGATAATGTATCGGGTAACCTCACCGGCTTGTATCGGAGTATTCTTCCGCCCTTTACAACAGACTCTAATGCCAACCAGCGATTATCAACCGCTGCATACCAAAGGGTAATAGGTGCAGCTGCGCCACTAACAGAGTATCGAATTGCCTGAATATTTTGACCATTCACCAGTAAGCCCTCCTCTCCCTCTTTTACAATGGTAACTTTTTCATAGTCGCCAGTTTGGCTATTCAGAAGTTTTTCAGCTTTCAGAAATTCGGGATTCCAATAGGCAAACGACATGACACAAGGCGGCAGTTTATTCGCAGAAGATTCGGCTTGAATCTGAAATCTCTCATTGGCTGCTTGTCCACGCACCACAAATTCTGTGCCATTTGATGAAGTTTCTGCATTGATCGAAGTAAGACAGTTGTCTCTCCATATCTCTTCGCTTTGATGACGATAGCTAAAGACATTTACGAACAATAGTTTTACGTTAAATCTAGCTTCAGCACTGATTGTCTTATGTCCATTTTTATCGCTGAGAATAAAATTGTGATAGCCGATTGGCTTGTCATCCAACAGAACTTCGAACTGCCACCTGTTCTGAGCTGGCGAATTGGCGCTGGCAGCAACAGCATAGGAAAGAACGAGCAGGGTGAGTAAATTTTTCATTTTGCTATCCTCTGAACTCCACTTAGATCAATTCCTCAAACAATAGAGAGAGAGGTTTCTATGCAGACTTTCGCTGGCCCCTTCAATACTAAGGAAGAGGTATATTAGTCAATTATAGAATTCAATTACGCATAGCCGGGTCTAGTGGATCACTAAAGCAAAAAGGGGTCGCAGAGAATTATTCTAATTCCCTGCGACCTCTTTTTATCCTTTTCCCAAGGAAATATACCGACTCTCAGCGCCCAACAATATCGAGAAAGGCAACCACCTCGTCATATCGGCGGCTTCTTGCGAAATCTCTTGCGGCCATTCCTGCCGCGTCTTGAATATTTGAGTCGACTCCAGCCCAAACAGCTATCTCAGCTGCCTCCAAAATTCGAGCCTCAAGATCATTGCCCTGTATCCCCGCACGACGTTCTACGCTCCCCCAGCTCATCCTAAGACGCCTGTATCCCATGCCGACTGCCGCCATGAGAACAGAGATTCCCCCTTCTTCGGCAATCACCGGCTGCATGCCTCTTAGGGTTGGGTATGTCACGTTGTTTACAAACAATGGATCCGCGCCGCGTTCCAGCAGTAGCGTCATTAATTTGGGCTCAGTAAAGCGAGCCGCCAACCACAGTGGCGTCGCACCGATCAAAGAGTCATGAAAGCTGTAGTCGGCTGACTGTCGCCTTGCAGGGGTTGGCTTTTCTAAAATGGCTTCGATGTCTGCGCCGTGATCAAGCAATAACTCAACAGCCTCAGGGCTGCCACGCAAGATTGCGGCGTGCAATGCAGTATGCCCGCTTACAGAAGACTCAACATCAGCGCCACTCTCAATCAGAAAACCCAGCAACTTAATATTACCGCCATGAATAGCCATGATTGTCGGGCTCGTACCAAATGCCGAGAGGCCATTCACATCACTACCAGCGGCCACCAATAGGCGAGCCGATTCCAAGCTTCCGGCTCGAGCTGCGAATATAAGTGCCGTATTGCCGCCCTGCTCAACCCAGACCTTATTGAGGGGATGACTATCCTGTTCCTTTTCGCTTTTCACATATTGACTACGAACTAGTGTGCGGGCATCTACCTCAGCGCCGTAATCAAGGAGAGCCCCGACTACATCGCCATGACCCTGTCCTGCTGCCCACATAAGCGCTGTCTGATTTCGCGTCACCTCACCCTGAGGACTCGCTCCAGCCGCCAATAGAGAACGCACTAACGCGGCGTTGCCAGAATGGGCCGCTGTCATAACGAGCGTTTCTCCGGAGAGAAGATTCAAATTCGGATTTGCGCCACTTTCTAAAAGAGCATCCACCATTGCTGCGCTGCCGTTATCTGCAGCCAGCCACAACGGCGTAACACCTAGGTCGGTGACAGAATTAACATCGCCTCCCTGCTCAATCAATTCCGCGGCAGCCTGAACGTTGTCGTGATAGCTCGCCCAGTGCAGTGCAGAGGTACCGTCACCGTAAACATCTTGTACATTGCTTTGCACCCTGAGCAGAGATGAAAGCCTGGCCCAGTCAGCGTCCTTAGCAGCCTGCACAACGGGCGGCATTCCCTGCCCAAGAGCGGGTAACGCGAAGAACAAAATTCCAAGAGCGAAGAGTTTCTGACAAGTTTTCATTGTGTGATTCATAGTCTAAAAGGCAGCCACTTAGTAACCACTTAAGCAACCCCTTAAGAGGTAAGTGGCAGGGAACCAGTACTACCTCCAATTTGATCAATAGGTAAATTGAACTTGTCCATAATGGAAACCAATAGATTCGCCATAGTCGGTTCATCTTGATAACTACGATGCTGCCCGCCTTGCATCCAACCGGCGCCACCACCCACCAGCATCACCGGTAGATTAATACCTGAGTGGATTGTGCTATTCGAAAGACCCGCACCATACATAATAGTCATATTGTCTAAAAGATTTCCCTCGCCATCGGGGACCGCTGCTAGCTTCGCCAGATAATTCGAAAAAAGCTGCATGTGATAGGTATTAATCCGCGACATCTTCTCTACCAGCTGCGCATTGTTGTTATGGTGAGAAAGTGGATGGTGAGCATCAGGAACGCCTATCTGCGGATATGGCCGCGCACTCTGTTCCTTGCTCATCATGAAAGTAATGACTCGTGTCAGATCGGTTTGCAGTGCCAACACCTGCAGGTCCTGCATGATCTCCATATGCTCCTCATAGTCTACTGGCACGCCAGCAGGCTGAGATAGTTCTGGCAGGGACATGTCTATCTGTTCTTCAGCTTTCTGAATCCGTCTTTCGACACTGCGAATTGATTCCGTGTAGCTCTCCATTAGATAACGGTCTTCAGCACCAATGCTGTTCTCCAATTTAGTGAGCCTCTCGAGAACCGCATCGAGAATACTGCTTTGTTGTTTCAAGCGCGCCTCTCGCACTCCCTTCTCTGTACTACCGCTATCGCCAAACATCCGCTCGAATACTGAGCGGGGATTATGTTCCGTCGGCAAGGGCTCGGTGGCGCCGCGCCAAGAAAGTGTATGTGTATACACGCAGCTGAGATTTACCGTGCAGGCTCCAGCAAGTGCCGGCGCATCCATGGACAATTCCAGCGAGGAAAGTTGCGTCTGCCTGCCTAACTCTTTAGCCAGCAATTGATCAACAGACACTCCTGCTAGAATTTCTACCTCGTTGCGTCCACCTCTAGTAACACCTGTTAGGAAGGAGCCCCCGGCACCGGCATGAGCGATGTTCCAGTTTGCCTTCAAGCCGGACAACACCATCATCTTGTCTTTGAATGGAGCCAAAGGCTGCAGAATTGGAGTGAGGTCGAAGTCTCTTCCGGTTTTTTCTGGCGTCCAGTAGTCCATGGCCATGCCGTTAGGTACGTAGACGGTCTGGAATCGATGTATTGGTGCAGGTGAGGATTGAGCAAATGCCGGCGTCATCGCATCTAGCATCGGCAAGGCTAGTGCTGCTCCGGTTCCACGCAGCAACGCGCGGCGGGAAATGGATTTACCTCTCACTCTTTTTGGTAACACTGCTTGGGTTTTCTTAGTCATCTAGTTGTACTCATTATAAACGGTGGGCTCTTCACGATCCCGGTTATTAGAGAAGACCAGCTATAGTTTTGATCGGCCGCATCACTCACTATCTTGCGTATAACCGGCTGATCGTAATATTCAACTCTGCGACCCAGTGCATAGGTCATCAGTTTTTCTGTCAATGTGTGGGAAAATTGTTCCGGCCTGTCCATCATCCAATCCCGCAGGTCCGCGAAACCTGAAAACTCAACGCCGCCAGGATAGCTGCCGTCGGGGTCTACCGGATTGCCTACTTCATCGTGTTCCCGCCAACCGCCAATCACATCAAAGTTTTCTAATGCAAAACCAAGAGGGTCAATAACAACGTGACAGGAGGCACATACTGGGTCTGCCCGGTGCCTAGCCAGCCTTTCGCGAATAGAGGTTGGAACTTCACCCGCCTCGGCATCTGGAAGAATGGGCACGTTCGCCGGTGGCGGTGGTGGTGGAGTACCTAACAAATTATCCAATAGCCACTTGCCACGCAGTACCGGCGAGGTACGTCCAGGATAAGAAGTCACTGTAAGCAGCGCTCCCATAGACAACAGGCCGCCGCGCTGATTCCTATTGGGCAGTTCAGTTTTTCTAAACCGACTTCCATAGATACCGTTAACACCATAGTGATCCGCGAGCCGTTCATTGAGATAGCTGTGGCTTGCGCCTAGCAACTCCATCACACTGCTATCGGACTCTATGGTGTCCGCTACAAACAATTGAGTTTCTTGGCGAAAGCCCTCTATAAGACTCAGATCGTAGTTTGGAAAGACCACAGTATTGATTTGCACTTCATCAAGACGCCTGAGGTTCAACCACTGAGCCGCAAAGTCTTCAACCAAAGTGGTGACGCCACGAGAGTCGGCGAGCATTCGACGAACCTGTTGTTCCAATACTTCTGGGTTACTCAGCCGGCCCTGCTGCGCAAGATCTAGCAACTGCTCATCTGGCGCCTCACTCCACAGAAAGAATGCTAGACGCGATGCCAGCTCCAAGTCACTGATAGGAAATGTTTCACCGGACAAAGCATTCGCTGGAGCGCTGTAACTCCGGATCAAAAAATCTGGATCGCTGAGCATGAATTCCAACGCAAACTGAATCCCGCTATTGAAATTCCCACCGGTCTCTCTACCCTCTGAATAAAAGCCGAGTAGCAGGTCAATATCCTCCTCACTTGCAGGCCGTCGATAGGCACGAGCCGCGAGCGTAGAAAGAATCTGCGTAGCACAGCTTTGTTCTTCAGCGCCACGATCTGGATGGCAGGAGAATATTTTTCGTTGGCTGGGTGACGCATCGCTATTGGATTGAGAAGCGACGGACTGTGAAGACTGCAAAGGACCGCTAACCTGAAGCGCGTAAATCTTCTGATAGTCGAGATAGGCTTCATCATTCGCATTCAGACGACCACCCTGAGCGGGTTGAGGAATGGACTCTGGCTCAATCAACTGCCTAATGTAGGACACGCTTATCTGCGCGGGACCAGCCTCTACATGGAGGCGAACCTCTAGCCCTTCCCCAGCTTCTGTGAGCATATACTGCTCCCAATCTATGGTGCCTGGCTCACCAGTGCCGCTGAAACTCAGCGGAGCAGGTGTTCCTGGGGCTTCGCCACCAACAGTAAAGCGTTCTAACAGCCGGCCATTGAGACGAATCTCCAATTGCTGCGGCCAACCTAACCCCTTGATGTAATCTTGATAGTTTCTCTCTAACTGAACACTCAATTGATACTCGCCACTAGCCGGGAAGTTATGATTAACCGACACCCCCCCTCGCGAACCAAAAGGCATGTCATTATTCTCGCGCTGATTCTGTTTCAGAAACAGCGGCACTTCATAGGTGGTAATGGTCGACCCAAGCGGAGGTAAACCAGTAGCGAGTCGCGTCACCTGCCGCGCTACCGACATGTATCGTTCCATATGAGCGGTAGAAAACGGCAATGAGGCTGCCATATTGTCAAAGCTGCCATCAGCCGTTGGATCGCCAGGTAGAGAATCCATAACGTCTACGTCCAAGCCTAGCAACGCGTTGATAGTGTTGTTGTACTCGTAGCGATTCATACGGTGCAAAGGAGTGATGCGTCCAGGGTTCGGGTTATCCGCCCATGCGCTATCCAACTCCCCTTCCAACCAATCGGTCATTATCTGATAGGTCTCGAATTCTGGCCTAGGCATGCCAGCTGGAGGCATCATGTGAGCTCTTAGTTTCTTAACGACTTTCTCAAGGGAATCTGCATGCAGAGCTGGGTTAGCGAAGTCTACTCTCTGCAAGGAGAAGTCCGCCGTGGCTAAGGTGTCGTTGTGGCATGCGAGGCAGTAGGAATTGGCGAGTTGCTGCATGTCGTTGGCGGCGAAGGCTGGCTGGTCTTCGGTAACGCTTTGAGCAGATAGAAATTCACTCGTTAGCAGGGAGACTGAGACTGTGCCTAATATCAGAATAAAGCTGGTAATGCCTACTCTGAGACGGCTGCTCATTGGGCTACAGCCCTTGTATAATCTGGGGTGTAGTGACCGGTGGATGGGGCTTGTTCAGTCTTACAGGAAAGCATAGGTCGTCTTGGGCTCTAATTATTATGCTGATCGTCCCAGAAACTACACCAGACGAGGGTTTTCTGCAATTTTCAGGGGCCTATTTAGAGGCCAATTTGCTAGGCTTTCTCGGGTATTTAGCGAGAATCGCAGATAGCGCGGGGAAGGAATTGCTGAGCTATTCCCACGCACTTGCAGTGCATCGCGCGATTCTTACTATTGCTAAGCCCACTCACTGGACTCGCCACTCTCTCCAAAGATGCGCATTAGAAAGTACATAGATAGAAACAGCATCACTAGCGCTATAGGCAACACCATAGGTGTCTCATAGGCGCCAGCCAGACCGTAGGCAATAAATGCCACCAGCCCTGTTACTCCAGCATAAGCAGCTTGTGTGGACACATGATCCAGATGGGGACACTGCGCACCCACTGAAGCAAGTACTGTGGTGTCAGAGATGGGGGACACATGATCCCCAAATAGTCCTCCACTGAGTACTGCCGCAATAGTCAGATACATCGATGCTCCAAGATCGAACCCAACTGGCACAGCAATGGACATCAAAATTGCAAATGTTCCGTAAGATGAACCAGTTGATAATGAGATTATCGCGCCAAGAACAAACACAATCATGGGAAAGTACATCGGTGGCAGTGAACCACCAATCAATGAAGCTATGTAATCCGCCGTATGAACATCGGCATTCACAGAACCTAATGCCCATGCGAGCACCAGCACGATGGATATATAGACCATCGATTCTGCGCCTTTTATAAACACAGCTAATGACTGTGTATAAGACACAGAGCGATAACGACGCATCATCTCCGCGCAAGTCAACGACGCACTAAGATAGGCGATTATCATTGATGATCGGATGTGAACCGTAGAAATTCCATCATGTGTTGCGTGCCAGGTTATAAGCCCTCCGATTAGAAGAACCATTACGCCCAGGGGATAGAGAAATATGCCAATTCGATCATCAGTAATCTCAGGTTCTTCCTCTGGTGGTTTTTCCTCTATGGGACTTTCCTCAGACATCTCCTTGATTGGCGCAGCATTTTCGGCGGCGATTTTCGCAAGATAACGTGCCTGTGCCACTCTCATAGGGCCGTAGTCTTTTTTCATGAATATTACGATCGGCACAGTGGCTAGCGCTAAAAATGCATAGAACTGATAGGGGATGACTTTTAGTAGAACAGTAAAAGATTCTTCGCTAAGCCCAATTTCGGCATAGGACTTTTCTATAAGAGACATGATGTAAGCGCCCCAACTGATAAAGGGGATGAGTATGCTAATGGGTGAAGAGGTAGTATCGAGAATATAAGCGAGCTTCTCACGGCAGATTTTGAACTCGTCAAAGACTGATCGATATAACGGCCCAATTATTAAACTATTACCCGAGTCTGTGAAAAATATTCCAAGCCCGGAAAACCATACAATCACCTGAGCCTTGGAACGGCTGGTGACAATAGTAGAGGCCTTTCGTGCAAAGGCGCCTGCCCCACCGGATACTTCTAGCAGCTTAACAAAGCCACCAATAATGAATATAACCAGAACAACTTGAATTTGAGTGCCGTTAACCACCTCTTTCAGTACCTGGTTTTCGATGGCTATTTGCATGGCATGCAGTGGATTAAAGCTAGCCAAAATAAGGGAGCCACTGAGGATTCCGCTCACGAGAGCGAGCAAGACATTCTTACTGTAGAACGCGACGGCTATAGTTAGTAACGCCGGTACAAGTGACAAAATGCCGTAGTCATCCATTTATAAGCTCTTCTTATTTTTTATTGATAGCTGAAGTGATAACTGACTATTGTGAAGCCTCTGTCAGCATTGCAAGCTCACATGCCATCAGAACACAATCTTACATTTAATGCAGGTTAGAAACGGTTAGGTCTAAAAGGAGCCATGCCTGCTATTGGATCTCTGCCTGCTATCAGGTCTGAGACAAGCTTGCCAGTAACCGCCCCCATGGTCATACCCAAATGCTGATGCCCAAAAGCATACAGCACATTTTTACTATTGGTCGAAAACCCTAACACCGGGAGCGAGTCTGGCAATGAGGGGCGAAAGCCCATCCAGGTCGATTCTTCACGGGTATCAAGCGTTGGCAGCATTCGTTTGGCTAACGGCAACAGGCTTCGTACGCGCGAGAAGTTTGGCGCTGCTTCAAGCCCTCCAAATTCAATCTGACTGCTCAGCCTCATCCCCGTTTCCATAGGCGACAAAACAAAGGACGACTCACCGTTCACGACCGGTGCGTTAAGCAAGTCCCGTGTCGATTCGGGCAACATTAGGTGATAACCCCTTTCTGTATCCAGCGGCACATTGTCACCCAGTTGCTGAGCGAGTGAACGCGACCATGCACCTGCTGCAACAATCACTTTGTCTGCGGTAATTGTCCCCAACGGCCCAGACAAACTAACTTGCTCACTTTCATGCTGGATATTCTCAACTTCAAATTGCTTGAACTGCCCACCACGGGAAATAAATAAGTCCACCATGCCTTGCACCAGCTTGTGTGGGTTTACAATTCTCAGACAATCTTTCTGGTAAAGGCCAAAATTAAAAATTGGCGCCAAATTCGGTTCAAGGTCGCTAATTTCGCTGCGATCTAACACTTCATAGCTTGTGCCAATTTCATCCATGAGCTTTCTCGCCTTTGCAGTATCGGCGAAGCTTGCCTCTTTCTCGTAAACCTTAAGCCATCCTGCTTCTTCCACGAAGGGAGCAAGCATTGTGTCATCCACTAACTGATTCCAAGAATCAACAGCATGTCTTGTCAGAGTGTGTAAATGAATAGCATTGTTGCTCGCCGCCACAGAGCGAGACTGCCATATAAAACGCAGTAACCAGGGGAGGATTTTATGGAAATACGCCGGCCGTATAGACAGCGCAGGTAATGGCTGAAGAGCCATTCGCATAACATCGTAGAGAATACCCGGCATTGCAGTTGGCACACAGGAGCCATTGACTATCGCACCGGCATTACCGAATGATGCGCCAGCACAAGGTGCTTCACGGTCTAGCAGAGTGACTTGGTGTCCGTCGGCCTGTAAAGACAAAGCGGACGCCGCGCCGATCACCCCTGCCCCTATTATGACTATCTTGCTGCTCATTGAATCAACGTAGTTAACTTCATTATGTTTTCTGGCCAGTGACCCTCTACAATAATTTGCCCACTACTCTCTCCAGCAAATCAACAGACCACTACTGACATAAACACTCAGCGAGGTGGCTTATAATAACGCTATGTAATCAAATCCACGATTAATTAGACTATCGAAAAGAGAGTGAACCCTTATGAGCATTAAACACTACTTCAACCCCATGAGTAGAGCAGTTACAACAGATTGGATGCTGCGAGAACTCGATGTACCTCATGAGCAAGTAATCATTAATACTTCCGCTGGCGACCAAAACACGCCCGAGTACAGGGCGATCAACCCCATGGCGAAACTACCGGCACTGGTCGATGGGCAAACAATAGTGACTGAGACAGCGGCCATCTGGATAACCGGCTGCTTTCCTGCTGGAGTCACAATAGAGAAAGCTCTGCGGGAGGCTGTAAAAGCCATCCAAGGGCACCTAGGAATACTCGCTGAAGACGGAGAGAATATACCGGTGCCTGGCGATATGTCAGAGCATCAAGCCAACCCCGACTTTAAGGATGTGGCGTGGTGTGAGTGTTGATATTACGCCCTACCTCGGGTAAACCGAGAAAATAAACGTATCACTGCCTATACTTATCAGCGCTAAAGTCGCTCAAGCTGGCATTGGTAATAGGTCGGCTTTTCTTGCAGAAGCAGCGGCAGCGGCAGCGGCAGAAAAATTAGCGAGAGAATATGCTGATAGTGATCCTACCCCAGAAAATATCAAAGAGTAGGTCTGTCTCTTATACACATCTCCGAGCCCACGAGACCGAGGCTGATCTCGTA
>OJIK01000345.1_pt1 | contig 14580 bp, 10 predicted proteins | sample 1595571 | NCBI WGS metagenome assembly OJIK01 (sample SAMN05416791, study PRJEB24817) | seawater metagenome | isolation source: Sea water | place: Canada:Atlantic | collected 2013-11 | reverse complement strand
CACCTCTCTATTCGTCGGCAGCGTCAGATGTGTATAAGAGACAGGTTTTAGCTAGAGATAATACTTCATTCATATCTAAGCCTTCTCTCATTCTTGTACCACCACCAGCAGCACCGCCTCGTAAAGAATTTATTACCACCCAACCTTCTGCAACTGTTTCTTGATCTTTCCAATGAAAAACAATTTCTGGCTGTTTATTCTCGTACTTTTTTAATAATTCTTTCATCTTATTTGTTTAAAATATTTCAACTTAATTTCTATTTTATTTTGTTCGATTTTTACGACATTTTCGTTTTTAGAAAAGTTAAAGTTGATTCATTTTTTTAAATAGTTAGAAATTATTATTAGATATACTTATATCCACAAACTTAATATAAAAAACACAGTTTTTGTTACTTTTTAAATTAAAAACTAGGGCAAACAAACAACACCAGATGAATGGTTTTTATGAGCACCAGTTACACTTTTTAGACAATTAATCTGATTATCAATCTTTAACACTCCTAATAAAGCAAAAATCAAGGCTTCTTTGTAGTTAATTAGGGTATCTGACGCCTGCACAATCTTAATATTTGAGTAGTTTTCAATTTCCTGCATCAAAAAAGAATTAAAAACACCACCTCCGGTTATTAAGACAGAATCTGAATCTTTTATGATTTTTGATATCTGAATTGCAATATGCGCTACAAAAGTCCTTAATACTGAAGCAACATCCTCTTCAATTGCATCTATTAAGGGAAATATTTCTTGTTGCACCCATTCTAAGCCCAAAGACTTTGGTGCTTCTTTATTATAAAAAGCTAGTGTGTTTAATTTTTCCAAAAGAGATCTATTCAGCTCTCCTTCTGAAGCAATACTGCCATCTACGTCATATTCTAAACCTATTTTATTTGCATAATGATTTAAAACAATATTTACCGGACAAATATCAAAAGCAATTCTCTTACTTTCTTTCTTAAAGGACACATTAGAAAATCCACCCAAATTTAGACAAAAATCATATTTAGAAAACAACAATTCATCACCAATAGGAACTAAAGGAGCTCCTTGGCCACCTAGTTTCACATCTTGTGTTCTAAAATCAGACACCACTTTTTGTTGTGTTATTTTTGCGATTTCTACCCCTGAACCAATCTGTAAAGTAATTCCTTCTTCTGGTTGATGCAGCACTGTATGACCATGAGATGCTATAAAATCTATTTCTGTGATCTTATAGTTCGAAATAAAATCAGCAAGCACACTACCTAGGTGTTTGCCATAAACGACATCTAAATCTAATAATGCATCTGAAGAGAGATGAATTGCCTGCTGCAATACTTGTTTCCATTCTGTTGTATAAGAAACTGTTTCTGCATGTATAATCTCAAAAAATGAATACTCATTTTTTAAGAACTTTACATAGACTAAATCAATACCATCTAGAGAAGTTCCAGACATTAGCCCGATCGCAAAAATCTCTTTTTTACTCATAATTGTAAAATTAACAAATGTCTCTTGAAAATAGGTTACGAAATCGATATCTTTGTCGCAGAATATTATAATTATCATAAAAATATAGCATGAATTTTAGTTTAACAGAAGAACACATCATGATTCGGGATGCTGCAAGAGGTTTTGCACAAACAGAATTATTACCAGGAGTTATAGAAAGAGACAATAAACAAGAATTTCCGAAAGAATTAGTAAAAAAAATGGGAGATCTTGGTTTTATGGGAATTATGGTAGACCCAAAATACGGAGGGAGCGGAATGGATGCGATCTCATATGTATTAATCATGGAAGAACTTTCTAAAATTGATGCTTCTGCCTCTGTTATTGTTTCTGTAAACAACTCTTTAGTTTGTTACGGCCTTGAAAGCTACGGTTCTGAAACTCAAAAACAAAAATATTTAACAAAGTTAGCAACAGGCGAATTTGTTGGTGCCTTCTGCTTAAGTGAACCAGAAGCAGGTTCAGATGCTACTTCACAAGCAACAACAGCAGAAGACAAAGGAGACCATTATCTTATTAATGGAACAAAAAACTGGATTACTAGTGGTGGGCGTGCAGACGTTTATTTAGTAATTGCACAAACAGATAGAGAAAAAGGTCATAAAGGGATTAATGCTTTTATTGTAGAAAAAGGAGCAGAAGGTTTTGATGTGGGGCCAAAAGAAGACAAATTAGGAATTCGTGGTTCAGACACACATACTCTGCAATTTAACGATGTAAAGGTGCCAAAAGAAAACAGAATTGGTGAAGATGGATTCGGATTTAAATTCGCTATGAAAACACTTTCTGGAGGTAGAATTGGTATTGCTGCCCAAGCTTTAGGAATTGCAGCTGGGGCGTATGAATTGGCTTTAAAATACTCTAAAGAACGAAAAGCATTTGGTACAGAAATTTGCAATCATCAAGCAATTGCGTTTAAATTAGCAGACATGCATACAGAAATTGAAGCTGCAAGAATGTTGGTTATGAAAGCGGCCTGGGACAAAGACCAAGGTAACAATTACGATATGTCTTCTGCCATGGCAAAACTATATGCTTCTAAAGTAGCTATGGAGCATACTGTTGAAGCTGTTCAGATTCACGGAGGAAATGGTTTTGTAAAGGATTACCATGTAGAACGATTAATGAGAGATGCCAAAATTACACAGATTTATGAAGGAACATCTGAAATTCAGAAAATTGTAATTTCTAGAGGAATCATAAAGGGATAATGTACTCCTTATATATACTATTTCAAAATCCATCTTATAAATAAGATGGATTTTTCTTTTCGATCTACCTTAAGAAAAACGGAAACGTACTCACTATCTCTTTTTAAATAAATCTTATTGAAATTAACTTTGTTATAAAATGAAGCAATCTCATAACTAAAACTACGCCTTCATTATACTTTCTCTACAACACATGGCACTATTCGCTTAAAATAAGCACATAACTATTAGAAGTATAACATACGTTTCAAAAAAACTATAAGTCTAGCTTAATGTTATACAATTGCAAACCAGAAGAGGGCGCAATATTCCTTAAGAACATTCTGTCATTATCTTCTTGCAAAGAAGCTTCAACAAAATCTAGATCAAGATTACCTTTACCAACCTCGAATAAAGTCGCCATCATTAAACGTATTTGATAACGCAAAAAACCAGTTCCTTTCACCTTTAATATATAAGATGTTTCAGGAAAAAAATTTGCAGTTAATATATCATTCTTTACAATTTCACAAGACTCTATAGTTCTTTTAAATATTGTTTGCGCACTTGGTTTGGTACAATATTTATGAAAATAATGTTCACCCTCGAATAGTTTTGATGCTTTCATCATACTATCAATATCTAAAATTTCGTCAATATTCACAATAAAGGGCGCAGCAAAAGGATGGTTCTTTTCACCAAAAGAGAAATAATAATGGTACTCTTTTGTCTTAGAAACCTGTATTATATTAAAGCTAGTTGCTACTTTTTGCACTGATACTGCCCTAAAGTCAGGAGAAAAATTAGAGTTTAAAGAATTTATAAATAAAGCTTCATCAATTTCGGTGTCTCTAAAGAGCTGTAAATAGTATGAGTTTGCAGATACCTTTGCATCCGTTCTACCCACACCAATAGTTTTAAAGAGCGCATCCTCAAAAACATAGGATAAAGATTTATCTACCATATCATGTAAAGTTTTTGCATTTGTCTGTTTTTGCCAACCAGAAAAACGAAAACCTAAGAATTCTAAACAAATTAAATAAGAAAATGAATATTTCATAGGTGCGAAAGTACAATAATTACAATTTTTTTTACAAAAGATGCATTTTTATGAATATCTCATAATTATACTACATTTTTTTACGAACCCAATATTTCACACCTTTAAAAAAGAAAAAAATATACTTATCTTAATTTTACCCCCTTTTTTTTAGGGGTACATACTTTAATTATGCTATTTTTAAAAAAACACCCCCTTGTTAATTTAAAAAAAATATATACTTTTGAAAAATATTTATTAACCGACATATCAATCAACTAACATTAAAAATCATGAAGAAAATTATTTTTACAGCTTTATTAGCAGTGAGTTTCATTGCAACAGCACAGGAAGAAGAAAAAGGAACGTTTACTTTAAGCGGAACCGTAGATACCTATTATTCTACAAATTTATCAACATCAGCTATTGGTACTACTGGTGTTTTAACAGATGTTCCTGCCAACGGATTTGGTCTAGGAATGGCAAATACTATTTTTTCTTACGAAAAAGGAAAAACTGGAGTTGTAGCTGATTTAGCTTTTGGCCCTAGAGCAAATGCAGCAAATGCATATACCGGAGCAATCAATCAATTATATGCATATTATAATGCTTCAGAAAAAGTAACTTTTACTTTAGGGCAGTTTAATACATTTTATGGATATGAAGTAATTTCTCCAGCAGGAAACTTTAACTACTCTGTTTCTTATTTGTTTAACGCAGGACCTTTTTCTCATACAGGTTTAAAAATTGATTATGCTGCTTCAGAAGATTTATCTTTTATGGTAGCAGTTACCAACCCTCACGGAGTTATAGCAGGAGCAAACAGCGACTCTGACAACTACCAATTAGGTTTCCAAACAGGATACAAAGGACAGTTCTTTAACCTTGCATATGGTGCAGATGGTTTTGGAGATACTGATGTTTTATACTTAGATTACACAGGGGGGTTTGACATCTCAGATTCACTGTACTTGGGTATAAATGCTGCTTACGCAAATTCAGAAGATGCAGATGCAGGTTACCAAGGTGTTGCTTTGTACTTACAAAATACATTTTCTGACACGTTCTCTTTAGGACTAAGACCAGAGTTTTTTACAACAACTTCTGGATCTGGAGATGAAAGTATATCTGCATTTACATTATCAGGAAACACTTCTTTATCAGATAGTTTAAAATTAATTACAGAATTAAGATATGATACGTCTGATGATGTAACTTTTATAGGTGGTGAAGAAAAAGTAACAGGCTTAACAATTGCTGCAGTCTACTCTTTCTAAAAAAGTCAACTAAAAAATCAACCTGCGAAGGTCAGACTTCGTAGGTTCTCAAAAACTAACTAAAATTTTATAACTATGAGTTTATTCTTAACATTATTACAAGACGCTCCAGCAACAGAAGTTGCTAAAGCCGTTGAACAAATCAATGGAGATATGGGAATGCTTTGGATGCTAATTGCAGGTATCTTAGTTTTCTTAATGCAAGCAGGTTTTACATTAGTAGAGTCTGGTATGACCAGAGCAAAAAATGCGGTAAATATCGCAATGAAAAACATATTAGACATCTGTGTAGGTTCCATAACCTTCTGGCTAGTTGGTTACTCTCTAATGTATGGAGACACTTCTAACGGATGGTTCTTCTGGAGTGGTTTATTCCAAGGTGAAGGTGCAGATTTATTCTTTCAAACAATGTTTGCAGCAACTACTGCAACAATCGTTTCTGGAGCTATCGCAGGTAGAACAAAATATTCAACATATATTATTTTCTCACTTGTAATGACAGCTGTTATATATCCAATTTCTGGTGGATGGGAATGGAATGGAGGTTGGTTAAATGATACTGCTGGTTTCATGCCTGCAGAATTTATTGACTTTGCTGGTTCTTCAATTGTGCACTCTGTAGGTGGGTGGGCTGCTTTAGTAGCTGCATTTATGGTAGGTCCTAGAATTGGGAAATATGTAAACGGTAAAGTTTTACCAATTCCTGGTCACAATCAAGTTTTAGCAACTTTAGGGGTATTTATCCTTTGGTTTGGTTGGTTTGGTTTTAATGGTGGATCTCAATTAGCTTGGGGTGGTGCTGACGCTATTGGTGCATCAACAGTTGTCTTAATTACAAACTTAGCAGCTGCAGCTGGTGGACTAGGTGCTTTAATTACTACTTGGATTTGGTACGGAAAACCAAACTTAGCGCAAACTTTAAATGGTTGTTTAGCTGGTTTAGTTAGTATTACTGCAGGTTGTGGAAACATGACTGCTGGTGGTGCTGTTTTAGCAGGTTTAATTGGAGGTATTATTGTAGTTTTTTCAATTGAATTTATAGAAAAGAAATTAAAAATTGATGATGCAATTGGTGCAGCTTCTGTGCATGGTGTTGCCGGTGTCTGGGGAACTTTAGTTATTGGTCTTTGGGGTGTAGATGGTGATACTGGTATTGGATTATTTAATGGTGGTGGCGCTGCCCAATTAGGTGCGCAAGCAATTGGAGTTTTAGCATATGCAGTTTGGGCAATTACTTTATCTTTTATTGTATTAGGTATTTTAAAAGCAACTATAGGTTTAAGAGTTTCCAAAGAAGTAGAAATTGAAGGTTTAGATATTTCTGAACATGGTTCTATTGCTTACCCTGGTAAAAGAGTGAGAGACTTTGAAGACGACAAATAAGGAATTATTTTAAAATTCAAAAACAATAAAAATCACACAACTTAAAGGTTGTGTGATTTTGTACGTAAAAGTATTTTACGATTAAATAAAGAACAATTAACTAAAACTAAATAATTATAAAATGAAGAAAATTGAAGCTGTAATAAGAAAATCTAAATACAGAGCCGTAAAAGAAGCATTGCATGAAGTAGGTGTAAACTTTTTTTCTTACTGGGATGTTACTGGATTAGGAAATGAAAAAGAAGGTCATGTCTATAGAGGTATCTCTTATAGCACAAGTGATATCCAAAGAAGGTATATATCTATTGTTGTAAATGATGATTTTGAAGAAGTTACCATTAAAGCAATTCTTAAATCCTCTAGTACGGGTGAGGTTGGTGACGGTAAAATTTTTGTAAGTGATATCAAAGAAGCTTATAGAATTAGAACCGGAGAAAAAGGAGGAAAAACTTTAAATTAAAAAATTACAATACTTATTATTATGGAATTACTAACAATAAATAACGTGTGGATGATGATCTGTACGGCACTCGTTTTCTTTATGCATTTAGGTTTTGCATTTCTAGAGATTGGTTTGACAAGACAAAAAAATACAATTAATATACTATTTAAAAATATTTTCATCATTACTGTTGGCCTACTATTATATGCTTTAGTTGGTTTTAATTTAATGTATCCAAATTGGGGAGCAAATTCTGCAGGTTATCTAGGAGATTTTATATTCGGAATTTCCGAACCTCTAAAAAATGGTACATTAGATTTAGCATATAATGAAGGATATACCTATTGGACAGATTTCTTATTTCAAGGGATGTTTGCTGCAACTGCTGCAACCATAGTTTCTGGAGCTGTAGCGGAAAGAATGAAAATTCTACCTTTTATGATTTTTACAGTTTTATATGTAGGTTTCGTATATCCAATTGCAGGTTCTTGGAAATGGGGTGGTGGATTTTTAGATCAATTAGCAACACCTTTTTATGATTTTGCAGGTTCAACATTAGTGCATTCTGTTGGAGGTTGGGCAGCATTAGTAGCTGTTTCCTTACTAGGTGCTAGAATTGGAAAATTTGAAAATGGAAAAACACAGGCTATCCCTGGACACAATATACCTATTGCTACTGCAGGTGTATTAATTCTATGGTTAGGTTGGTTTGGTTTTAACGGCGGTTCTGTATTATCAGCAGATCCAGAATTAACATCTATCACATTAGTAACAACTTGCCTGGCTGCTGCTGCTGGTGGTGTGGTGGCTGCATTGGCTTCAACAATTATGTATAAAAACCTAGATTTAACCATGTTCTTAAACGGAATTTTAGGTGGCTTAGTTGGTATTACTGCTGGTGCAGATCAAATGTCTCCAATGGATGCAATCTTAATTGGAGCTGTAGCGGGTGTATTAATTGTTTTTGCTGTAAGTTTAATTGACAAGTTAAAATTAGACGACCCAGTTGGGGCAATTGCAGTGCATCTCGTTTGTGGTATCTGGGGTACACTAGCTGTAGGTCTTTTTGGCAACTTAGCAAGTGGAGCACAGTTTTTAAGTCAGCTTATAGGAGTAGCCTGTTATGCTGTTTTCTGTATCGCAACCTCTTTCATTATTATTTTCACACTAAAGAAAACAATAGGAATAAGAGTTAGTGAAAAAGAAGAAATAGAAGGTTTAGATGCGCATGAACACGGTATGGATGCGTATCCAGATTTTAGATTAAACGAGCACTAAAAATTACATTTTATAAAAAGAAACGTCTTTAAAGTTCATATTTTAGAGACGTCTTCTTTGTTTTTATGAATTTCACATTTAAAATCAATTTAATTATCATAAATAAATATTTGATACTATTATTTTGTTTTCATCACAAAAATTGCATTAAAGGAGTCTAAACATTGAATTATATTCAACAAAATCCATAGCTTTGTATATATAATTTAATACAAAATGGAGAAACAAGGCTTATATTTACCCGAGTTTGAACACGAAAATTGTGGAGCAGGATTCATCTGTAATTTAAATGGAGAAAAGACAAATCAAATTATACATGATGCTCTAGAAATACTAGTAAAACTAGAACATAGAGGTGGTGTTAGTTCTGACGGAAAAACAGGGGATGGCGCAGGTTTATTGATAGATATTCCTCATACATATTTTAAAAGAGTTTGTGATTTCTCTATTCCAATCCAAAGAGAATATGCTGTAGCTATGGTTTTTTTACCAAAGGTTATTAATCAATATAATTTTTGTAAAACTACATTTGAAAACGAGGTAAAAGCGCAGGGACTTTCTATTTTAGGATGGAGAGAAGTACCTGTAGACTCAACTCAATTAGGCCCTATTGCATTAGCATCAGAGCCAAATATTGAACAATTTTTTATTGGTAAAACGGATGAAATTGACGAAGCTACCTTTAAAGCTAAATTATATGCCGCAAGAAAAATAACAGAACACGAAATTAGAAAATCTAAAATTTCTGAAAGTATCTATTTTTATGTTTCTAGTGCTTCTTTAACTACAATAATATACAAAGGTATTATAATGCCAGAAGACATTGGCCCTTATTATAAAGACCTACAAGAAATAGATTTAGTTACCCGTTTAGCGCTCGTACATCAGCGTTTTTCTACAAACACAATGCCTACCTGGGAGCTTGCGCAACCTTTTAGATTAATGTGTCAGAATGGAGAAATAAATACATTACGTGGAAATGTAAGTAGAATGCGTGTTCGTGAGGAAATTATGAAAAGTGATGTTTTCGGACCACAAATAGAAAAATTATTCCCTATAATTTTACCAGGAAAATCTGATTCTGCCTCTATGGATATGGTCGTGGAATTATTAACGCACACCGGGCGTTCATTGCCAGAGATTATGATGATGATGATTCCTGAAGCTTGGGAAAAACATAAAACAATGTCTAAAGAGCGAAAAGCTTTTTATGAATACAACAGCTGTATTATGGAGCCTTGGGATGGCCCCGCCTCTGTACCTTTTACAGATGGAGATTATATTGGCGCCTTGTTAGATAGAAACGGATTAAGACCTTCTAGATATACCATTACGAAAAGTGGTAAACTAATTATGTCATCAGAAATTGGAGTGGTAGATGTTGCTCCAGAAGATGTAAAAGCACATGGTAGATTAGAACCAGGAAAGATGTTTTTGGTAGACATGAATGAAGGTAGAATTATTCAGGATGAAGAAATTAAAAGTAAAATTGTACTAGAAAGACCTTATCAAGAGTGGCTAGACAATACTCGTTTACATTTAAAAGATGTGCCATATACTAGTGAAACATGTCCTATAGAAACTATTGATATTAAGACCCGTCAGCGTTTATTTAATTATACTTTTGAAGATATTCAAGAGGTAATAACACCAATGGCACAAGTTGGTAAAGAAGCCTTAACCTCTATGGGAATAGACACTCCTTTAGCTGTTTTATCTGACAGACCTCAGTTAATATCAAACTACTTCAAACAATTATTTGCACAAGTTACAAATCCTCCTTTAGACGGTATTCGTGAAGAAATCGTAACAGATATTAGTTTAAATTTAGGAAAAGATAGAAATATTTTCAGTATTACCGACCGACAGTGTCGAAAATTAAAAATTCAGAATCCTGTTATTTCGAATGCAGATTTAGAGAAAATCAGAAATATAGATGTAGAGAGTTTTAAAGCTGCGACGATTCAAATTTTGTATCCAAAAGCACAAGGTTTAAACGGATTAGAAGATGCTTTAGATCAAATAGTTGTTCAGATTGAAAAAGCAATTGACAACAAAAACAATATTATAATTTTATCAGACAGAGGTGTAAACCAAGAGTTTGCCCCTATTCCAGCTTTGTTGGCATGTTCTTTTGTTAATCATCAATTAAATAGATTAAGGAAACGTTCTTATTTCGATATTATAATTGAATCTGCAGAACCACGGGAACCACATCATTTTGCTACATTATTTGGATACGGTGCAAGTGCCATTAATCCTTATATGGTAAATGAAATTATTAGAATGCAAGTAAAAGAGGGCTTCATTACTGATATGGATGAGCAGCAGGCAGTTGATAACTTCAACATAGCTATTGGAAAAGGGATTCTAAAAGTAATGAATAAAATAGGTATCTCTACGTTACACTCTTACAGAGGTTCTCAAATTTTCGAGATCGTAGGATTCAACTCTCAATTTGTAGAAAAGTATTTCCCTTATACTGCCTCAAGAATAGAAGGTATTGGGTTGTATGAAATTGAAAAAGAAATTGATCAGCGTTATAAACAAGCATATCCAGACAATAAAATTGACAAAAACTTAGGTTTAAATGTTGGTGGAGAATATAGATGGAGAAGAAACGGAGAACGTCATTTATTTAACCCCACTACTATTTCTAAATTACAACAAGCAGTTCGATTAAGTGATCAAGATAGCTACAATGTCTATGCAGAAGCTATTAATGAGCAAGCAGAAAGCTTAATGACTATTCGTGGATTATTTCAGTTTGATAATCTAGATCCTATTCCTTTAGAGGAAGTAGAACCTTGGACAGAGATTGTGAAACGTTTTAAAACAGGTGCAATGTCCTATGGGTCTATTTCTAGAGAAGCACATGAAAATTTAGCAATTGCAATGAATAGAATTGGAGGTAAATCTAATTCTGGTGAAGGTGGTGAGGATAGAAAACGTTTCCAAAAAGATGTAAATGGAGATAGTAGAAACTCTGCTATTAAACAAGTTGCCTCCGGAAGGTTTGGAGTAACTTCTCATTATCTTACAAATGCAAAAGAGATTCAAATTAAAATGGCGCAAGGTGCAAAGCCCGGAGAAGGTGGCCAATTGCCTGGTTATAAAGTTTTACCGTGGATTGCTGAAGCAAGAAACTCTACTCCTTTTGTAGGATTGATTTCTCCGCCTCCACATCACGATATTTATTCAATTGAAGATTTAGCTCAATTAATTTACGATTTAAAAAATGCGAATCGTGAAGCTAGAATTAATGTAAAATTAGTTTCTGAAGTTGGTGTAGGTACAATTGCAGCCGGTGTTGCAAAAGCAAAAGCAGATGTTGTATTAATTGCTGGTTATGACGGTGGTACAGGAGCATCTCCTTTAACATCTTTAAAACATGCAGGTTTGCCATGGGAACTTGGTTTAGCCGAGGCACAGCAAACTTTGGTTTTAAATAATTTAAGAAGTAGAATTGTAGTAGAGTGCGATGGTCAATTAAAAACAGGGAGAGATGTTGCTATTGCCGCATTATTAGGAGCAGAAGAATTCGGATTCGCAACAGCCCCATTAGTTGCTTCTGGCTGTATTATGATGCGTAAATGTCATTTGAATACGTGTCCGGTTGGTATAGCCACTCAAGATAAAGAGCTGCGTAAAAATTTTAAAGGTACCCCAGAACATGTTATTAATTTCTTCTTCTATGTTGCTGAAGAGTTAAGAGCAATCATGGCGCAACTAGGTTTTAGAACTTTAGAGGAAATGGTCGGTCAAACACATAAAATCAACTCTAATAAAGCAGTAAAACATTACAAAGCAAAAGGTTTAGATTTATCTAGTATTTTATACAGACCAGAAGCTTATAGAAAAATGACGGTTCGAAATACAGAACAACAAGACCATAATTTAGAAGAAGTTTTAGATTTCACGATATTGAAAGACTCTCATAGAGCTTTATATAGAAAAGAAAAAATGAATCTTGCATATCCCATCAAAAACACAAATAGAACTGTTGGTGCAATCGTAAGTAATGAAATTTCAAAAATATATGGCCATTTAGGCTTACCTGAAGATACATTAAATATAAATTTTACTGGTTCTGCAGGACAAAGTTTTGGAGCATTCGGAGCATTTGGACTGACGTTTATTTTAGAAGGAAATACGAATGATTATTTAGGAAAAGGTTTATCAGGGGCAAAATTAATTATTAAGAAACCAGCCAAAGCAGATTTCTTAGCTGAAAACAATATAATTGTAGGTAACGTTTGTATGTTTGGAGCGGTAGACGGGCAAGCATATATAAACGGAATTGCAGGTGAACGCTTTGCTGTTCGTAATTCTGGTGCAACCGCAGTAGTAGAAGGTGTTGGAGATCACTGTTGTGAATATATGACAGGTGGTAAAGTAATTGTAATAGGTAAAACTGGTAGAAACTTTGCGGCAGGAATGAGCGGTGGAATTGCGTATGTCTACGATCCAGAAAATAAATTTGTAAATGGTCTTTGTAATACAGAAACCATAGAATTTGAAAAAATTTGTGCAGAAGATGCAGCAGATTTAAAAGCAAATCTAACAAAACATGTTTTATATACGGATAGTAAAAAAGGCGCTGAACTATTGGCAGATTGGGATACAAGTTTAAAAAACTTTATAAAAGTAATGCCAACAGAATACAAAAAAGCTTTATTACGTTTAGAAACAGAAGAACCAATGTTCGAAGAATTAACAATAGCATAATGTCATGGGAAAAATAACAGGATTTAAAGAGTTCGAAAGACAAGATGAAACCTACACCTCTGTAAAAGACCGTGTAAAAAACTATAAAGAATTTACAATACCTCTGTCCGAAAAAGACCTTTCGAAACAAGGTTCTCGCTGCATGGATTGCGGTATTCCTTTCTGCCACAGTGGATGCCCATTAGGAAATCTAATTCCCGATTTTAACCATATGGTACATCAAGGAGAATGGAAAAAAGCTTCATGGATATTACATTCAACTAACAATTTTCCAGAATTTACAGGCCGCTTATGCCCTGCTCCATGTGAACAAGCATGTGTATTAGGTATTATTGAAGACCCTGTTTCCATTGAAAATATTGAAAAAAATATAGTAGAAAGAGCATTTAAAGAAGGATGGATAAAACCCCAACCACCAAAATCGAGAACAGATAAAACCATAGCTGTCATTGGTTCTGGACCTGCCGGTTTAGCTGCTGCACAGCAATTAAATAGAGCTGGGCACTTAGTTACCGTTTTTGAACGAGATGATGCAATTGGAGGACTGTTACGTTATGGAATCCCAAACTTTAAAATGGAGAAAGGTATAATTGATAGAAGAATCGCAATCTTAGAAGCTGAAGGAATTATATTTAAAACAAATATCAATGTAGGCGTAAATTACGATGTAAAAGATTTAAAATCCTTTGACTCCATTGTTTTGTGTGGTGGTTCAACAGAAAAACGTAGTTTACCTACCAAAGGTATAGAAGCAGAAGGTGTTGTACAAGCTATGGATTTCTTAACTCAGCAAACAAAAGCACTATTTGGCAAAGAAGTAAAAGATCAGATAATGGCCACTGATAAAGATGTAATTGTGATTGGAGGTGGAGATACAGGATCAGACTGTATAGGTACATCTAATAGGCATGGTGCAAAGTCGGTAGTTAATTTTGAAATTATGCCAAAGCCTCCAGGCCATCGTTCGGCGAAAACACCTTGGCCATTTTGGCCCTTACAATTAAAAACATCCTCTTCTCACAAAGAAGGAGCAGATCGTAACTGGTTAATTAATACAAAAGAATTTGTAAAAGATACTAATGGAAAATTAATAGCTCTAAAGACCGTAAATGTAGAATGGAAAATGGTTCTAGGAGAAAAACCACAATTAATTGAAATTGCAGGTACTGAAAAAACATGGCCCTGTGATTTAGCATTACTAGCATTAGGTTTTACTGGACCGGAAAGTACGTTGGCAGACAAGTTAGGTCTTAACACTGATGCTCGTTCTAATTACAAAGCAACCTATGGAAAATATCAAACAAATGTATCCAACATATTTACAGCTGGTGATATGCGTCGTGGACAATCTCTAATAGTTTGGGCTATTTCAGAAGGTAGAGAAGCTGCCAGACAAGTAGATATATTTCTAATGGGTAAGTCAGAGTTACCATCTAAAGATATTGCTGGTGATCTAATTGCAATGTAGCTTTACAATCATAAATATAAAAATCCCCTTAATTGATTTAATTAAGGGGATTTTTATATTTATAATTCATTCTAATCAAAGAAAAAAAACAACTGCCAAAAAAGATAATTTACTTTACCCTTTATTACTCAAACTAATACATAATGGATATTACTTAAGTCTATAAGCAAACTATATTAAATACTAAAACCTACTTTAACTATATCTGTTATCCATAGTATAGCTTTACTTTTTTACATAAAAAAACCTCATATCGTTAGATATGAGGTTTTATAAATCTTGCT
>OJIK01000344.1_pt1 | contig 14693 bp, 14 predicted proteins | sample 1595571 | NCBI WGS metagenome assembly OJIK01 (sample SAMN05416791, study PRJEB24817) | seawater metagenome | isolation source: Sea water | place: Canada:Atlantic | collected 2013-11 | reverse complement strand
AATATTGGTTATACATACAGAGTACCAACATATACAGACTTATATTATGTAGGAGCAACCGACTTAGGGAACGAAAATTTAGCACCTGAGAAAGCGCTTTCTGAGGAGGTTGGATTAAAGTATTTCGGAGCAAATTTTAATGCATACGTTGCAATCTTTAACAGATCCTCTAACAACTTGATTGATTATACTAAAGAAAATGAAGACGATAAATGGGAAGCCACAAACCTAAAGAGCCTAAACTCTACAGGAGCAGAACTAAATGTGTCTTCACGATTTAAATCCGGGCGATACATTCAAAATATTAGCTTAGGCTATACGTATTTAGATGAAAACCTAAACGACGTGAAGACTGCCTATTCTAAGTATGTTATCAATTCATTGACACATCATTTTACGGCATCAGTTCGCTCGCAGTTTTTGAAAAACATATCGCAAAGTGTTGTCTATAAATTTGCTGAACGAGCGTCTGGAACAAGCTATAGTGTGGTAGATGTACAGGCCACTTTAACTATTTCAGATTTTGAACTTTCAATTATTGGTAATAACATTTTCAATGCGGAATATATTGAAACAGGATTTGTTCCAATGCCTAAAGGAAATGTCTTAGTAGGCGTTAAATATTCGTTCTAATACTCTAGTTGATAAGCGTGTTTACTTTGTCATAAACCAGATGTGATTCCCAGCCCCTATAGAGCAGGTAATCCGCTAGTTTTTTCTTTCTTTTAAACGGATTTGCTTCGGTTAGGGTTGGGGCTTTTTTTTCAGCTAATGCATGAAATGCCTGTAGGTAATCATCTGGATCAATTTCTGCAAGGGCTGTTTTGATAACATACTTAGAAATCTGTCGCTGTTTTAATTCTAAAGTCAGGCGTACTTTCCCCCATTTTTTTATACTAAATTTCCCTCTAACATAGGCTTTAGCAAAGCGTTCTTCATTTAAGTGATTGTCTTGAATTAAATCTATAATGATACGTTCGATAGCCTCCGGTATCATGCGCATTTGTTTGAGTTTTTGCTCAACTTCTTTATGGCAACGGTCTTGATATGCGCAGTATTTTTGAAGTTTCGCTAGAGCTTCCTCTACAGTATAGGTTTTATAGGTCTGATACATGCTTAGAACTTACAGTTAATTGCCATAATAAGATTGGTTCCGGCAGATGCGATTCCAGATGAATAGGTTCTGTAGCGTTGATTGGTTATGTTTTCTACAGCACCCACAAAGGACACTGAGCTGTTAAAGTCAAATTGCGCTCTAAGGTTAAGGGTGTACCATGATGGTGCGTACGGATTTCCTTTGCTGTCTAAAGCAAATAAATAGTCTGCTAACTCGTCGGAGATATCTGAACTTCTAAGAGTACCATTATAATTTATAAAGCCATCCATCTGTAGCTTATTGTGTTTCCAGATAATATGTGTATTTCCAAATACAGGTGCTACATGTCGCACGGGTAATTCAACTCCCGGCGTTTCTTCTTGAGTTCCATGCACGAAACTATACTGTGATGTCAGCTTTAATTCTTTAGAAAACAGAATTTTTATTCCCGCTTCAAACCCATAAATCCAAGATTTAGATGCGTTCTGAATTGCCTGTATATCACTTAATTCCGTGTCATACATCATTTGATTTTCTCCGTTAACCTCAAAAGGTTTGCGAACTAAAGCGTTGTTTAAGTAGGTGTAATACGTCGAACTATCAAAAATTACAGATTGATTTAGGTTGACTGTGACCCCTAGCTCAGCTCCATAAGCGTATTCTGGCTTAAGATTACTATTAGGAACTACTACTAAACCATTTTGAGAGTCAAATATTTTGCCTATGTCATCAATATTGGGCGCTCTGAAAGCTGTTGTTGTATTGAGCTTCCACATAAAAACATCACTTGGAACCCAACTAAGACCTAAGGTGCCTGTGACTGCGCTTGTCTCAAGATTTGCTGTGTCAAACGGAAGGTTATAGAATATATTATTATTAGATATATCAGCATCTATGATTACATAGTTGTAACGTATTCCTGACTGTACTGTTAACTTTGTGCTTGGCTTGTGTTTATAACTTAAATATGCGGCCATTGTTTGCCACTTAGAGCCATCTGGGTATCGAGATGCGATAGCTTCTATAGCACTTGTCGATAGATTTTCTGAACAGCCCTTAGAGCCTACTTTATTCCCTATGAATTCTGTACCATAGGAGATATTCGATCGGTCAGATAATTGCTTATTAAAATCCAGATTAAAAGAGAGAGCATCTACATTTTCATTTCTGATTTTTCGAGTATCTGAATTAAATGTTCTATTTATTCGACTTTCTTTAAAGTTTTGATATGCAGCAGATATTTTAATTTTATCATAGAACATAGATCGACTACTGAGTTTAGTCATTTGAATATTCGCCAGTAACCAATCTTGGGGTCCATAATTCCATTCTGCATACTTTAAATTACCATCTTCGCTAAGAATCCTCAAACGATCATACCTTGGGTAGTCTGAGGTTGTAGAGTAATGAACTCCTAAGTCAAATTTTAAATCATCACTGATTTTGTAAATCACCTTTTGAGCGAGGTGCATTTGGCTGAAATTAGTAAATTTTTGAACTCTTGGCGTGGTGTTAGGGGTCGTCATGTCTTGTCCATTAAGGGCTTCGCTATAAAACAGACTTAAATAATCATCAGGGCCCTGCTTACCCATCTTTAAATCGCCAAAATCTGATACGCTTATACTGCTGTGGAACCCCCATTTCTGAAACCCTAAATTAAAATCTAAATGAGCTGTTTTTTCATTACTTGCAGATGCATAGCGTATAGTACTTCGAGTGTTTAAAGTAGGTTTTGATGTGTTAGAAAGCTTAGGTGTCGTGGTGTAAAAGTTCATCACCCCACCTATTGCATCACTTCCATAAATAACTGAGCCCGAGCCTAATATAACTTCTGTTTTTTCAACGTTGAATGGATTTACTGAGAGTATGTTTTGAACATTTCCACTTCTAAATATCGCATTATTTAAGCGAACTCCATCAACAGTGATTAAAAGACGATTTGTAGAAAACCCTCTTATCATAGGGCTTCCTCCTCCTAACTGACTTTTTTGAACAAAGACCCGGCCACTACTGCTTAACAGGTCTGCACTTGTTTGAGGGTTGGAGAGTTGTATATCTTTAGAATCTATACTAATAATATTTTGTGGCACTTCTTTTTTACTTTGCGCAAACTTTGAGGCTGATATGACAACTTCGTTTAAGCTAGTTGATTTTGGGGAAAGAAAAACAGTGTCTTTAATCGACGATTTACGGAAAGAATTTTTATGGTAAGATAGGTGGTTAAAATAAATTTTTTCAAAGTCTCGAAAATTTTTAATTTCAACACGACCATCAAAATCCGACACCGCTGTTTTTGTCATTAGATAGTTAAAGACAGCCGAACCAAGAATGGGCTCCTTACTGACTTCATCGGCCACAACAATCTGCTGTGCGGAACTGCTCAGAGCTAAAAAAATGAAAAATTTAAAAAAGTGATGAGTCATTTTAACTGTAAACATGGCTTAGCACTGTTAATGATTTTGGGTGCTTAAAGCCTTGCAAATGTAATTTAAAATAGCCTAAAATCATATTTAGAAGCTCTTGCTTTTGGGAAGAGCTTAACTCAATTAATAAGGATGTATCAAATTTTGTGCCTAAAAAGGGTTTTAATAGTTCTAATTTTTCACCTGTTACACAATGCTCCCAGCTGTTGGCTTGGAATTTACCTTCTTGTAAATTAAAATAAGGTAATTCATTGTTTTCTGTATCCGGATTAATTCCTAAAAATTTTGTTAGGCCCATTAAAAATTGATGATGAAAAACTCCAGTGTTTTCAACTGTGTCAAACCATAACAAAGTGGTTTCTATATATTCAAAAAGAGGACGGTTTGCTTCCTCTTCATTTAAGATCATTGACAATATTTCTGACAAAAACAACAGAACAGTTGATTTGAAAATGTTTGTGTGTAACGATTCATAAGGTTTGTATAGCCTCACTTCTTTCAAATAATGTAAACTTCTTGTCTCTTTATGGTCTGCTTCGATTTCTAAGAGTGAAAGCAGTTGAAAATAAGCAGGTCTAATCTTTCCTTTTTTAGATTTTAATGCATTTTTAATCATATAACTTTTTACCCCTGAAGACGCTGTATAGCATTTTACAATAAGATCACTGTCGTTATATTTAATTTTGGAGATGACAATTGCTTTTGTAGAGACAACCATTAGCGTATGATCATTATTTTAGAGACTTTAGTTTCAAACGTATCAAAATCAGAAAAAAGCACCACATACACACCAGAAGCGACTGTGTTATTTGCTAAGTTTTTACCATTCCAATAAGCGGTCCCACCATCAATCTCAAGATTGTAGCCTTTATATCTTAAGTTTACATTAGACTGGGCTTCAGCAACTAGATTTCCTTCAACATCTGTAATTTTAATGTTAACATTTTCACTGATATTTTTAATCTTTATTTTATCTTCTGACATATTAAACCCAGGACGGACAGGGTTGGGGTACACATATATGTCTTCAAGACTTGCACTGGTGCTAGAGCCCCCTGTGTTAAAAGCCACTAGCCCTCGATTAGTCCCAAAGTAAATCACTCCATTATCAGAGTCCAAAGCCATATCGTTAACTCCGTTTGAGGGGAGTGGGGAATTGTCTTTAGTAAACTGATAAATAGTATTTTGACCACTAGATGACAAATAAAACACCCCTGCATCGGCGGTAGAGATCCACTTATTATTAGCGCCATCCACTATAATATCTGTTATAAACTGTTGGGCTAAAAGTTCTTTGGGCAACCCATCTTCGAGTATGATTATAGGCTGGGTTCTTACGGCATTTTCGGTAAAAAAATTAGAGGTATTATAAAGCACTCTAAGCCCTCTGTAGGTGCCAATCCAGAGTACATTATTTTTATCTAATGCAAGTGATTTTATAGAGGTAGTAGGAAGATTTGCAATATCTTCATCTGAAATGTTTTTTAGTAACATTCCACTTTCATTAAATCCGATTAAGCCTTTGCTATAAGATCCGATCCACTTTGTCTGGTCTGGTCCGACAACCACTTCACTGAAACCAAGTTCTTCACTTAAAGGATCTGAGATAATTGCAGAGAAATCATAGGAAGTCCAGCTCGAACTAGTTGGGTTAAGTTTTTTTAAAGCATTATCAACCTTGGAGTTCAGAACCCACAAATTACCATCTCGATCAAAAGTAGAGCCTGAAATACGGATGCTTTTATAATTAGGGTTGCTTGGTAAAACCAAAGACTCTAAACTACTATTGCTGTCGTCTAGTAGAGTGATTGATTCTTCTTTTTCAAAATCGAGGAGTCCATCAGCAAAGGAGCTGATATAAACTTGACTCGGCTTTAAGGGGTTAATTGAAATGGTGTTCAAGTTTGAAATCGTCGTGCCTGTAGCCTGCTGTATACTGTCATAGGTTGTGTTAAACCATCTCTCGTTTACATAATTGCTAACGCCATAATTCCTCGATGGAGATGGGTTAAAGAATATTGAATAGTCGCCATAAGAGACCCATAAATTACCATAGCCATAACTTAACGAAAAAACGCTGTTTTTTAAGGGGCCTTTCGGGTGAATTTCTTCAAATCCAGCTAGGGATAAAGGGTCCGGTCTAATAACACCATAGTCTATAGTTCCAATATACACAACCGCATCTATTTTGAGGGCAGTAGTAAAGCGCGTATCAAACTCTGGGGCCGTTGAGTACATGTTCATCAAATTAAAGCCGGCGTCATATTGATACACTTTAGAGTCGGTCGTTACTAAGAGCGTATTATTAGAGGCATTGAGCTCAGCTACAGGTTGTGGATAGTTAAACAAATTGGTAAGGGTTGTCCCGTTAATTTCAAAGAGTGTATTTGTTGAGTTGGTGGCATAGAGGCCTGAACCAAAAACGGTGACTGCTTTGAAATTTCCTGCGCTGAGAGAGCTCCATAGTTGAAAGTCTGTTAAATTTGAATTGGCGAGATCTGCTTTTTTAATTCCGGAGTTTGAGCTACATGCAGCATAAATTTCATTGTTAAAAATTGCTGATTGATTCACTTGTATCTGACTTCCATTAGCCCCAATATAGTAGCTGTCTCCAAACTCTAAACCTTCTAGATCGTAAACTGAAATACCATAATCAGTAGCGATATAAACAAGAGAATTAAGCTCGTTAAAATGATTTATTTTTTTCTTTGACGAAGGAATGGTCACTTTATTAATGATGTCCACAACTTTGAGAATCTCTTGATCGCTTTCGGTATAAATTTCTATCAATCCATTTTCGTAACCTATTAACAGCAATTGATAGTCGCTGCTGTAATGTAATGTTGAAATTAGTTCGCCCGAAAGTCCATTAATAGTGGTGATGGTACTAAGTTGATTTGTTAGGGGGTCGAAGAAGAAGAGTGCGTTTTCAGATGCTGCGTAGAACTTCGAGTCTGCACGAACCACTTTTTTGATATTCAAATAGGAAAAATGCTCTGTCCAATTTTCATCAAAATTTTGCCCCCACAAAGAAGAGGTAAAAGATAAAAGACAAAATAGAATGAGAAAATGTATTTTCACGACGTGTTAATTAAACCCAAATATATTTATTACTAACGAGAAATTAACCCATTATTATATATAAACAGAAAAGCCTTCAATTAATGAAAGCTTTATGGATGTAGGTTTTGGAGCTGCTAGACGACTCCTTGAGCGAGCATTGCATCAGCAACTTTCACAAAGCCGGCAATATTAGCCCCTTTAACATAGTCAATATAGCCGTTGGTTTCGTCCTTGCCATATTTAATACAAGCATCATGGATATTTGCCATAATATCTTTTAATTTCTCATCAACCTCAGCTCTTGTCCAGTTATAACGCAATGAATTTTGTGTCATTTCCAAACCTGAAGTTGCAACTCCACCGGCATTTGAAGCCTTTCCGGGGGCAAATAAAATTTTAGCCTCATGAAATTTAGAGATTGCTTCTTTGGTAGAAGGCATATTAGCACCTTCACTAACACAAATACATCCGTTTTGTAATAACAAATCGGCATCAGGTCCGTGTAATTCATTTTGTGTCGCACATGGCAAAGCCACATCACACTTAACCTCCCATGGTGTTTTATTAGCTACATACTGGGCATTTGGATACGCCTTCACATATTCACTAATACGACCTCTTTTTATATTTTTGAGTTCCATTACAAATTCAAGTTTACTCTCATCAATGCCGTCATGATCTACAATATACCCTGAAGAATCTGATAAAGTAATTACTTTACCCCCTAGGTGAGTTGTTTTTTCTGCCGCATATTGGGCCACATTACCAGATCCTGAAATAACGACTGTTTTTCCTTTAAAACTATCACTTTTCATTTGTAACATCTTATCTGCAAAATACACTGTACCATAGCCGGTTGCTTCCGGACGAATAAGAGACCCTCCCCATGTCATTCCTTTTCCTGTAAGGACTCCTGTAAATTCGTTTTTAAGTTTTTTATACATTCCAAAAAGGAATCCTATTTCGCGACCACCAACGCCAATATCTCCAGCAGGGATATCTGTGTTTGGGCCAATATGACGAAACAGTTCGCTCATAAACGCGTGACAAAATCGCATAATTTCATTATCACTTTTTCCTTTGGGATCAAAATCACTACCGCCTTTTCCGCCTCCCATTGGAAGGGTCGTTAAGCTATTTTTGAAGACCTGTTCAAAAGCTAGAAACTTCAAAATACTCATTGTAACTGACGGGTGAAACCTAAGCCCGCCTTTGTAAGGGCCGATCGCAGAATTCATTTGAACACGATAGCCTCGGTTTACTTGTATTTCTCCTTTGTCATCTACCCAGTTTACTCGAAAGGTAATAGCCCGTTCGGGTTCAACCATTCTCAATAGAATGTTTTTGCCATGGTAAATGTCGTTCTTAACAATATAGGGAATCACAGTTTCGGCGACTTCTTCCACTGCCTGTATAAATTCGGCTTCATGGCCATTTCTTTCTTTAACTAGGTCTAAAAAGTTTTTAATTTTATCTTCCATATTAGTGTCTTAGGGGTGTTGAATATTATAAAGGACAAATATATAATATCTTTAAAAATAATGCGCTATTTTTTTGTATTTGATAATTAATAGGAGTCTATTAAGTTATAAACTAAGAATTTTACATTTTAATGAGAATAATTCAACTAATTACATAATTTGATGAAAAAAGTGAGGCCTAATCCGTTTGATTCAGAACTTGTCTTACAAATAATTTTTCATCGCCAGTATGTAACCAAGGTGAATTCCCTCATGAAAGACATTAAAACGAATCGCTTCCTCAATAGTTGAAAGAGTTACTTTTAATGAAGTGGTATAAGGCGTGAAGTTTTTAAAACAACCATTGTCGTAATCAATCTTTGTTTGTTCCAGTGTTGATAAAAGCAAACTTTTTAGCTCTTCTAGCTCTTTTTTATTGGCTTTGTGGACAGTGACTGTTCCTTTTTTATAATGAGCCACTAATTGATCCTGAATCAAAAAGGGCTGACCGGATAAGCCATAGGTTAGCAATTGCTGAGTTACGACTGTGTGGGCTATATTCCAAAAAATAGAATTCTTAAACCCTTTTGGAACTGTATTGAGTTGCTCTAAAGAAAATTTTTCAAGAAATTTCGACAAAAGTACCCTGTTTTGTTGCGTAACGGTATCGTTCCAATCCATATAGTGTTGTTATAATTTAATTCTTTGTGAAGAATTGATTTTATTTGTAAAAATAAGAAATTAATTTGATGAAAAAATTCTACTTTTTGGGTTCCTGCTCCACCTGTCAACGGATTTTAGGATCGTTAAATCTGGCTCCAGACTTTGAACTTGTAGACATAAAAAAAACACCTATTATTTCCAAGGAGCTAGTACATTTAAAAGCGCTATCCGGAAGTTATGAAGCGCTCTTTAGTAAACGCGCTATGCTATATAAAGAATTAGGATTGAAAGACAAAAACCTTTCTGAAGAGGACTACAAGGGCTATATCTTAGAGCACTATACATTTCTAAAACGCCCAGTACTTGTTTTTGGCGACCAGATCTTCATTGGCAATAGTGCCAAAATCACGGAGGCCGCCATTACGGCTCTACAGAATGAAAAGTAATAAATCGGCTCTTATTGCGCTGTTGTTAGTTCAGCTATTTTACGGGGTTACTTTTACCTTCGCTAATGATGTTATTGATGGCGGGTACATGCAGCCTTATGGATTTATCTTGTTTAGGGTTTCCTTGGCGGGGGTTCTTTTTTGGATTTTAAGTATTTGGACGCCCTCTGAAAAAATTGACCGTAAAGATTTTCCTAAATTTATAATGGCTGCTTTTTTTGGTGTGGCTCTAAACATGTTGGCATTTTTCAAAGGACTTCAATTCACAACCCCTATTAATGGCTCTGTGATCATGGTAACCACCCCCATTATTGTCTTGGTATTGTCCTCAATTATTTTAAGAGAAAAGATTACAAAAGTCAAGGTTTTTGGAATATTGGCAGGGCTTTCAGGGGCTATAATTTTAAGTGTTTATAATTCCTCGGCAAGCTCAGGAGATGATATTTTATTAGGTAATTTCTTAGTGTTAGTTAATGCTGCATCTTACAGTTATTATTTAATTTTAATTAAGAAAATAACCAATAAATACCACCCTTATACATTCATTAAGTGGTTGTTTTTGTTTGGAACCCTATTTGTTCTCCCTTTTGGGTACAGTGAACTCTCTGTGGTTAACTGGAGTGGTTTCCCTACTTATATTTGGTTTTCAGCGTTTTTTGTGGTGATCGGCGCTACCTTTGCAACTTATTTATTAAATCCACTCGCCTTGCGAAAACTAAGCGCCACGACAGTGAGTACCTTTGTATATATACAACCCATCTTTGCTGGAATATTCGCCATCATAATGGGCAGCGATACCATAAGTGCCGTCAAAATCATTGCGGCTCTTTTAATATTTTTAGGTGTATATTTGGTCACTAAAAATTCAACCAAATTAGCACCTAAATGAGTTCATTTGTTACCACATTATACCCGACTGTAGACTTAATCGATTCTGTTGTATTTAAAGACATAAATAGTGAAGGAAATATTTATTTTTCAAAACCATTCCTCAAGGCTTTTGAAACTTCAAACCCTCAAATAGAGTTTAAATATATATCAATTTCAGATGTCGATAAAAATACAGTGGCTTTGGTACTTGTTCAGGTCATTCGTTTGAATGTAGAGGGGATGTTAAAAAATATAAAGGTAGCGCCTTTTGTCCGTAAGGGGCTCGGGTTATTGTTTTGTAACGAACATATAAAAATTATGTTTTGTGGCAATGTGTTTTTGAGTGGAGAGCATGGAATTAGTACTGCAGAAAACGGTTCAAAAAAGGATATTTACTCAGAAATTGGAACGGCTTTAGATGCTGTAGCCGCGAATACAAAACCGATGCATGCCATTTTTATTAAAGATTTTCAATTGGCATCTCTTGTTCATACCCAATCGTTTTTGAACTTTGGCTACAGTGAAATCAAGGTTGAGCCAAACATGATCATTCAGCTGAAGCCAGAATGGAAAAATTTTGAGGAATATAAAAATATATTAAAATCCAAATACCGCGTCAAAGCAAATAAAGCCGATTCAAAAAGCAGTATTTTAGAAACACGTCTTTTTTCCAGTAAGGACCTTGAAACCTACAAACATGAACTACAGGCCTTATACCAAAACACTATTGACAAGGCGAGCTTCAATGCACAGGTTTTAAATCTAGACACTTACAGCCAATTAAGCACCTCTTTGAAAGACAACTTTATTGTTAAAGGCTATTTTTTAGAAAATCGATTGGTCGGTTTTTTAACCGGCTTAGTCAACGACAATAAACTAGATGCTCATTTTATTGGACTTGATTATGAACTTAATAAGTCGCACGCCATTTACCCACGTATTTTAAACGACTATGTACGAATTGGAATTGAAAAACAAGTGTCATCTATCAATTTGGGGCGAACCGCCTCCGAAATAAAAACTACGATTGGCGCCAACTCTATAGAACTAAGTTGTTACATAAAGCACAAGAACCCATTTTTAAACTCGCTCATAAAACCCTTTTTGAGGCGAATCAAAATCAAGGAATTTAAACAGCACTCACCTTTTAAATAGGATTGATCCCCCTTGGTCTAAAGCTCCCCACTAGCTATTGCGAAGCATTGTTTAGGGATAAAATAAGGAATCTCTTTCTACTTGGGTATACTTATTCGTTTTCAGTATCTTTGAAAAAAGTTTTTAACACCAACGAATGATACATTCCATGACGGGCTATGGTAAGTCTGTATTACAATTACCAAATAAAACCATATCCATTGAGATAAAATCCCTAAACAGCAAGTCTTTAGACCTCAATATGCGCATGCCTTCCATGTACAGATCTAAGGAGTTGGATCTTCGAAAAGCAGTGGCTGCAAAATTAAGCAGAGGAAAAGTTGACTTTTCATTGTATGTTGAAATTACTGGAGAAGAGACTCATACAAATGTCAATCCAACGGTTGTCAATAAATATATCCAACAATTAGAAGCCGTATCAACGGGAACCAAAATGCAATTTTTACAGATGGCTATCAAAATGCCGGATGCGTTGAGTACAGAAAGAGAAGATATTGACGAAACCGAATGGGATGATATTCAAAAAGAAATTCTTAAAGCATTAGAAAACATTTCCCATTACCGACTGGAAGAGGGCAAAGTACTGGAAGCTGATTTCGCCAAACGTGTTGGCATTATTAGCAACTTACTTGAGAAAGTGCTAGTAGTAGACTCGGAGCGCCTTACTAACGTTCGGGAACGTTTATACAAAGGGGTATCTGAACTGAAAGAAAAATATGATGAGAACCGCTTTGAACAAGAGCTGGTATATTATATAGAAAAATTTGACATTACCGAAGAAAAAGTACGGCTTCAAAACCATTTGGAATACTTCATCAAAACCTTAGAGTCAAATGAGTCTAATGGCAAAAAATTAGGTTTTATTTCTCAAGAGATGGGCCGTGAGATCAATACCATAGGATCCAAAGCAAATTTTGCACCCATGCAAAAACTGGTGGTTCAAATGAAAGATGAATTAGAAAAAATTAAAGAACAATTACTCAATGTCCTCTAAAACAAACCACCCTGGTAAACTGATTGTGTTTTCGGCGCCTTCTGGCTCTGGAAAAACCACAATTGTTAGATATTTATTAGCGCAAGAAGAATTAAATTTAGAATTTTCTGTTTCGGCAACTTCCCGCGCAAAAAGAGGGGATGAGATAGACACAAAAGACTACTATTTTTTATCAATTGATGACTTTAAGCAGCATATAAAAGCAGACGAATTTCTAGAATGGGAAGAAGTCTATCGGGATAATTTTTACGGTACTTTCAAAAAAGAAGTAGAACGAATTTGGGCTCTTGGAAAACACGTTATTTTTGATATTGACGTGTCTGGAGGCTTGCGTATCAAGCGAAAATTTCCAGAGCAAACAGTGGCTATTTTTGTAAAACCGCCGAGCATCGATGCCCTAAAAATTCGCCTCAAAAAACGACAAACAGAATCACAGGACAAAATTAATATGCGGGTGGCCAAGGCCTCTGCGGAGCTGGCAACCGCCCCTTTATTTGACTGTATTATTGAAAATGATGTCTTAGAAATGGCTCAAAAAGAAGCCTACACAACTGTAAGTCAATTTATAAACTAAAGCGCGATGAAGATTGGACTCTTTTTTGGAACGTATAATCCCATTCATGTGGGGCACCTGATCATTGCCAATCACATAGCTGAACATTCGGATTTAGATCAGATTTGGTTGGTTGTTACCCCGCAAAGTCCACATAAAACAAAGCAAAGCCTACTGGATAACCACCAACGATTAGAACTGGTTTTTCGCGCAACGAAAGACTATCCGAAGCTGGCCCCTAGTGCTATCGAGTTCAACTTACCACAGCCAAACTATACGGTACGCACTTTGGCTTATTTGGAAGAAAAACATCCAGAGAACCAGTTTGCACTCATTATGGGAGAAGATAATTTAATGTCGTTACCAAAATGGAAAAATGCAGAGGTTATTATGGGCAATTACCCGATTTATGTATATCCAAGAAAAATGAATCCGTCTTCCATCTCAGCGTCGTTTAGTTCGGAAACGGTAACTTACATAGATGCTCCGATTATAGAAGTGTCATCCACCTTTATTCGTCAGCAGATAAAAGACGGAAAAAACATAAAAGCCTTACTGCCTATGGCGGTTTGGAACTATATTGATGAAATGAATTTTTATAAATAACACATGGTTAAAATTGGTTCTATAGAACTTCCTGAATTCCCCTTACTTCTTGCGCCAATGGAAGATGTAAGTGATCCGCCATTTCGTGCATTATGTAAAGAGCAAGGTGCTGATGTAGTTTACACTGAATTTATTTCTAGTGAAGGCCTCATTCGAGACGCCGTTAAAAGCACTATGAAGTTAGATATTTATGAAAAGGAACGACCTGTAGGCATACAAATTTTCGGGGCAAACCTTGATAGTATGTTGCGTGCGGTTGAGATTGTTGAAAAATCAAATCCTGATATTATTGACATAAATTTTGGGTGTCCGGTAAAAAAAGTCGTGAGCAAAGGCGCAGGAGCTGGCATTTTAAAAGATGTATGTTTGATGGAAAAACTCACTGCCGAAATGGTCAAACGCACCAATTTGCCTATCACGGTAAAAACTCGATTGGGCTGGGACCATGATTCGATTCGCATTGTGGAAGTCGCAGAAAGGCTGCAGGACGTGGGATGTAAAGCAGTGTCTATTCACGGCCGAACACGTGCACAAATGTATAAAGGGGCTGCCGATTGGGCCCCGATTGCAGAGGTTAAAAACAACGTACGCATGCATATTCCTATTTTTGGAAATGGCGACGTAAATACTCCTGAGCGTGCTATTGAGATGCGCGACAAGTATGGACTTGACGGAGCTATGATTGGGCGAGCTACAATTGGAAACCCTTGGTTTTTTAAACAAGTAAAGCATTTTATGGAAACCGGACAACACTTGGGGCCTATTAGTATGCTCGAACGTGTTGAAGCCGCCAGGCGACACCTACAAATGGCTATTGACTGGAAAGGAGAAGTGCTGGGTGTTTTAGAAACAAGACGTCATTACACAAACTACTTTAAAGGCATTACTGATTTTAAGCCCTTCAGGACAAAAATGGTAACCAGCGACCACAGTGCCGATGTCTTTTCTACTTTTGATGAAGTTGCATCCGTTTTTGGCGATTACGAGTTCGTTTAAGCGTTGACTTGTATTTTTGAAATGCGCTGAGAAGCGATGCGAGATGCCACGGCTCCCAATACCAAAATAGTAGCGAGTACAATCCCAAGATTAATCCACTGTAGATCTACAGGATAGGCTAGCGATGCAGTGATCATGAGGATGGAAAATTGCTGTTGTAACCATATGGTAATCACTCCAATCACAAGACCCAAGCTTCCGCCAATAGCGGTCATTAAAACCCCTTGATAGAAGAAAATAGCCCGCAACTCCTTGACAGTTGTGCCAAGGTTATACAGAGTTTTTAGATTTTTTTTCTTATCCAAAATCATCATGATAATGGATCCAATAATATCTGTCTCTTATACACATCTGACGCTGCCGACGAA